>FWPV01000157.1_pt1 | contig 241329 bp, 161 predicted proteins | sample 2228371 | NCBI WGS metagenome assembly FWPV01 (sample SAMEA103939776, study PRJEB20133) | metagenome
AACCTGGTTTTTAAAAATGAAAAAAAGCCATGCTAACTTCATGTTTTTCGCTCGAAATTTTTATCAGTTTCAGTTATTTTGGACAGCAGTGTGTTGGGCTTAAATATTTTGCAGATACCTTTACGTGAATAATGGGAATAGCTTGTTCGTGCAAAAATTTTTCTTTATTAGTTGTACCAGGAACACATTATGAAAATCGTCACTTGATGTGTTCTATTAAAAATGAATAAATGTTTTTACGAACTAACTCCCTTTATTTCTCTTTCAATGAGCTGTTTGATTTTTGAGAAACTCATCGCCTCGGATGCGATCACATTTTGTTCATTACCGTCGTGAAGATGATCGGGATAGGAGGAAACTTTCAAATGATGCTTTGCGTTATCCCAACGCTTTTTCAAATTCCCTGATGCATCTTGCCAGTGGTAAGCATAACTTTTAACAATTACCCCGGCCTCGTCGCCTATCACATATTCGGATAATTCGAGAATGTCTGCATTTTGAAGAGTAATTTTAATTCTCATAAAACCTGCATCAATTTCTGCGGGAAATTTTTCTTTAAGAATTTCAACCTTAGCCGCTAATCCCCAACTCAAAATCTCCCTTTTAAGCGAATTCAGGTAATTCCTGCTCCAGCTCATCCCCAATTGTCCTTTCAATAGCCCGAATTTTCTGAATGAGTTGGCGACTCATGTCAACATAAGCGTACCATTCGAAGAAATCTGTCCGATGCTCTAATTCGCCTCGGTTGAATTTTCGAAAGAACGTTTCGGAGGGCATGTCATATTTCTGTTCGAAAACCGTAAGCTCTTGAACCAGATCTTCTAAACTGGTATAACAATTTCTAATCTGCTGGTTCAATTTACTTATTTTGTAGGTGAGATTTCCCATATCTGGTTCCTCAATAGCTCAGCAATTTGAAGAAGATCACAGCCAATAGAGTTCGTAGAATATTGAATATTATCCGAGAATTCGGTAGCTTCAATATAGAAAAATTATCGTCTAAAGTCAAGCAAAAGTTCAACCAGAGGAGGAGAAAACATATTATCGATCACAGGACGCCGTTAAAAATGCGATTAATGGCCTACTTTTTAGAATTTCAAAACCCTATTCTATCCGCCGCAACAAATTCAATCCCAGGAATCCCTTTCCCAGTCTCATCTGTCACCCGAAAATAGAAGCCCCATTCATTGATCAAATTGCAGACTTTGATGAGAATTTTATTCAGCCCTGGGTTTAAAACGACGGGGATAATATCGTCGTCAAAAATCGCATCCCGACCGAAATTCATGCGCCAGACCTCTTGGTCATTGAGCCATAATTTTACCGATTCGTTGCTGCCAATTCGGATTTGAACGGCTTTTCTGTCAGGCGACTGGACGTAGATCAAGCCATAGCCGACTTTCCAATTGTAATCTTTATACATCTGCTTGAGGTTGATGTAGCCTTCGTTGAAGCCGTCGTCGGCGTGTTGCCATCGAATGGCCAGATTCCCATCTTTGTAAATCTTATTTAATTTGATCTCCCGCTCGGGCGGATACTTTTTCTGAAAGCCATTGGTATTATCAAATGGAGCGATGACCAGCCATTTTTGCTCTTCAGGAGCGCCAATGAGCTTCAGTTGTTCTTCAGCCTTGTCCCGCTCACCGTTATGGGTATACAAATCCACCAATAATAATCGGAAGGCCATCTCGGGCGAGGTCAATTCATGATCCTGGCAATATCCAATCAACTGCTGGTATTTGCTTATCCCCTCATCGACACAGTGATAGGTGTATTGATTAAAAACAAAAAAGGCCTTCAAGATCGCATTGGGCAGTTTGACATTGCGACTATCTTTCATAATGTCCATGAACTCGGATGTGAAATCGGGGGCGTTTGGCTGGTATTTTTCCAGTTGATTCGTTTTTAAATATAGCAGCGGCAAATAAAACCGTCCCCATGTCTGAACGTTGGGGCTGTTAGTGATTTTCAAAGTCTCGCTGATGATGGTGATTGTCTCATCGACATTGATATGATACCAGAGGCTGAAATTGGCCAGATCGACAATCCGCATGGGTGCTTTAATGAGGAGAGAATCTCGAATGAATTCATAATTTTTTAATAGTGATTTTCTTGCCTCAGCACTATCGCCCTTTTCTAAATACAGCTCATTCATCCAGGTGGCCGCACGATAGGAGACGATCCCATTGGCCACGAACCGCTGAAGATAATCAAGGGCGCTATCGATTTTTCCACGGCGCCATAGCGCCAGGCCCATTCGTTCGTAGCCTGCTGCCCTGGAGCGTGGATCAGGCACTTTGTCGAGATATTGCTGGTAAGCGTCGGACGCCTGGTTGAATTTGCCCTCATCCAGATAGACATTGCCAAGCTGCAATCGGGAGGCATGAAAATTCTCATTGATCTTTAACGACTGTTGTAGATTTTTTTCCGCCTGTTTATAATCGCCAAAGTAAAGATAAATTTCGCCCATGCTATCGAACGGGTTCGGCTCATTGGGTGCGATTTTTTTATATTGATTCATGACGGCTTCTGCGCTGGCGAGATCGCCCTTTCGGGCATAACAATACCCAATTTGATTATAAGCCAGCTTGTAATTGGGATCGATATCGAGAATGGTCTTGTAATAGCCCAGCGCTTCGTCATAGTTTTGGAGGGTAAAGCAAATGTCTCCCAGATTAAAATAAGCCTCGATGTCATCGGGATTATTCTGGAGCCACTTTTTGGATGCAGTGATTACTTTTCGCACGTCACCGCTGGCGATGCCTGCCAGTCGGTCGATTTGGTATTGTTGCTTCGGACTAGCGCTTGGCTTCAGCGATTGTAATTTATCGAAATACTGCGAAGCCTTCTGCCGCTCGCCCTGGCCGAACAGACGCAAACAGAGATAGTAGTACGCATCGACAAAGGCAGGATCAGCCGCGACAGCTTTTTCGAGCTGCGCAATGCCATCGTTGATCATGGCCTTCTGCAGAAAGTCAATGCCCGCAGTAAAATAGCGCCAGGCCTCCAATGACCTGGTCGATAGATCGGCGATGCTTTTGGAGGCTTCCTCCTGGTCCAGGGCAATCTGGAGGGTGCTTCTGACTTTTTGGGTCAGATCATCCACCATGCTGAAAATTGCGTCCATGCCAGGTCCTTCGACGCTTTCTTCTTTCAAAATTTTCCCCTGGTTCGGATCATGGACTTTGATAGTGATCTGCAACGAATCACCATTCTTGGAAATGTTACCTGTCAACACGGCCTGCACATTGGCTTCTTTTGCCACGACGGCAGCCATATCGAAATTTATTTTTTGAGAGGCGGCGCTGCTATCCCAGCGACTCACAATCTCGAAGATGCGATCGGTGCTCAATACCGACAGCGAGCTGGATTGAGATAGGGATCGAATGAACATTTCTGTCAATCCTTTTTGCAGCCAGGCCAAATTTTGATCACCTGTTTTGTTCTCAAAAAACATCACGGCAATGGCACGACGCATCGTTGGTTCCAGGTGAATTATGGTCGTTAATTTTTGATCCGATCGAATAGCAGTGCTTTCACTCGACAATTTGATCTTGCGCTTGTCGGTCGAGCGATCACAGACTGAAAGTGCCAGAATCACCGCTATCAATAACAAGACGAATCTATTGTTCATAATGGATAGCTCCTATTTGGTTTTCGTTTAGGGAGCTCAAAAGCAAGCCATCTTGCGATAACTCCGCATGCAGGCATCGATATTTCTGTCCGCCAACGGGCAGATGGGATGATACCTTGAACATGAAATCTATTACTGGAGCAGCAAAAATTTTAAGAGTGATTAGCATCAAAATGGCATCTAAAGTTAAAGCTCAATTTAACCCTTCAGGTGTTACGCCTTAATCGAATAAAAGTTGATTAGTTTTCTTAAATAAATTTTTATGAGCGCCCCGAATTCTTCTTTGGTTGTTTGTCCCAGCAAAGGTTTGTCCCAAAGCAATAATCAACCCAGGCTCGCGATGGTCATGGGAGGAATACCAGCCAAAATTTGGCTTGACTATCCGCGATTTAATCTTTATATTCCGCAGCGGGTCAATTTGGGGGCAGCTTTTATCTATCGTCATCGAGCGAGTTGCTCAGAAAAAAAGGCAACTCAACGCAATATCCGTTCAATTCGGCGATGTTTGCAGCATCCGAATGCCCATCGGCACCTCGTTCGCTGAATTTTCCTCAAGCTTATCGGATTGATGTCCGTGGGACGACAAAAGTACTGCTATTATGGCTCCCGCATGGGTGCTTGACCAGTTCCAAATGGAATGAGCAAGCAGAATATGAGGGTCAGAGCAAGAAAACGCTTTTTCCATCATACGAATCTAATTCAGCGGTATGAGCATTTCATGTTAAATTTTTTCCTTTGATCATATAGGCGATGATGCGATCGCAACTGAATGATGGCGATTATCGAGCGATCTGAAAATCCGTTTTTGTTAATTCTGGGAGCGCGCCAAGGATTCCTTTGTATCGACGATGGGATTAAACGCTTTTGGCTGCGATTATGATCAATACCACAATAAATCCAATAACTCATTTTCATCCAGCCATCCAACAATGGTTTCTGGAGCGATTTGATCAGCCAACGCCGGCGCAATTGCAGGGCTGGCCTCCGATTTCTTTGGGCGAAAACACACTTATTTTAGCTCCCACCGGCTCTGGCAAGACGCTGGCGGCCTTTCTGGTTTGTATCGATGATATTTTGAAATGCCTCATTGACCAAAATCCACCAGCCGGTATCCACACGCTTTATATTTCCCCATTGAAAGCGCTCAATTATGATATTGAAAGAAACCTGGAATCACCACTGGCAGGAATTCGTGAAAAAGCCGCTGCATTGAAACTGGAGTTACCTGAAATCCGTGTGGCTGTGCGGACTGGGGACACGCCTCAAAGTGAGCGCGAGTTAGCATTGCGTTTGCCTCCGCATATTTTCATTACCACACCGGAATCATTACACTTGCTGTTAACCTCCCATCGTGCTCAGCGAATTTTGAGATCAGTAAAATATGTGATCGTCGATGAAATCCACGCCCTCTCCGACAACAAGCGAGGCACATTTCTCGCGTTATTATTAGAACGTCTGCAGCACATTGCTGAAAGGCAATTTGTTCGAATTGGCTTATCGGCTACGCAACAGCCTTTGGATGAGATCGCCCGCTTTCTGGTCGGAAATGCGCTGGTCTATCAGAATGGGGTAGCCCTTCTAAAACCGAGACAGGTCACCATTGTCGATGCGGGGATGCGGAAGGAATTGGATCTGAAAATCATCAGCCCGGTTGAAGATTTTCGAGATTTGCCAGAAAATACCATTTGGCCCGAAATTTATCAGAAGCTTCTGGAATTGATTCAGCACCATCGTTCGACGCTCATCTTTGTCAATAACCGAGCGGCCGCCGAACGGGTAACTGCCGCCCTCAATGAGCGGGCGGGATTTGAGCTCGTCAAAGCACATCATGGCAGCGTTTCCAAGGAGGCACGGCGAGAGATTGAAGAACAACTCAAGCAGGGGAAATTAACTGCGCTGGTCGCAACGGCCACCTTGGAGCTGGGGATCGATATGGGCGCGATCGATCTGGTGTGCCAGGTGGAATCGCCCAAGGACGTAGCGCGCGGTCTCCAACGGGTTGGACGGGCGGGCCATCTATATCGCAAAGCCAGCAAAGGTCGGCTCATTCCCAAGATGCGGTCGGACCTGCTCGAAATGACCGTAATTACCAGTGCCATGCTCCAGGCAGATGTTTCGCCGATCAAAATTCCCAAGAATTGTCTGGATATTTTGGCGCAGCAAATCGTCGCCATGGTCGCCATGAAACCCTGGCTGGTCGATCAGCTTTACGATGTGATCCGACAGGCTTATCCATTTCAGACGCTGCCCAAGTCTCACTTCCTTGGGGTGATCGAGATGATCTCTGGCCGCTATCCTTCGGAATTGTTTCGTGATCTGAAGCCGCGTGTTTCGTGGGATCGGGTGAACGGGATGCTTTATGCCCTGCCGGGAACGCAGCGCGCTGCTATTTTGGGCGGCGGTGCAATTCCAGACACTGGACAATACGGCTGTTTTCTCGAAGATGGCGTCACCCGGCTGGGGGAGTTAGAGGAAGAATTCGTTTTCGAGCGAAGAATTGGGGATGTGTTTGCGCTGGGGAGCAGTCAATGGCGTATTAAGAAGATCACTCACGATCGCGTGATCGTTGCCCCAGCCCGGGATGCTGTGGCTCGGATGCCATTTTGGAAGGGTGAGTTCATGAATCGATCGGCGCATCTGGCCAGGAGGTATGGTGAATTTTGTCGCGAAATGGCCCAACGGCTGGACGATCCCCATTGCTTCCAATGGCTGATGCAAAATTATCCGCTCGATGAACAGGCTGCCAGAAATCTTTATCAGTATTTCAAGGATCAAAAGCAGGCAGCTGGTGCTATTCCAGATGATCGGACCATCGTGATCGAGAGTTTTTTCGATGAGCTGGGGGATCCGCGGATCGTCATCCTTTCGCCATACGGCGGCCTGGTGCATCTGCCCTGGAAGCTGGCGATCTTGGCGCAGTTCAAACAGCGATTGAACATCTCACCAGAATCGCTTCACTCTGATGGGGGGATAGTGCTGCGCTATCCAGTTGAACATGTCGCGGATGCGATCGAGATCATCAAGAGCGTTACAGCCCAAAACGTCTCCGAGCTGGTGATGGCCGAGCTAGCCAATTCAGCTTTTTTCGGGATTCGGTTTCGGCATAATGCCAATCGGGCCATGCTCATCCCGCGACCTAAGCCAGGAAAACGCTCCCCGCTGTGGTTGCAACGGATGCGGTCGCGAGACCTGCTGGAGATCGCCCGTCAGTTCCCCAACTTTCCGATTGTGGCCGAAACCTATCGGGAGTCGCTCCAGGACTTTCTGGCGATGGACGAGCTGAAATCGCTCCTGGCGCGCATCGAGGCGGGTGAGGTCAACTTCGTGATCCGTCAGGCTACTCAGCCCTCCCCGTTTGCCGTAACCTTGATGCTGGATTTCATGGCCAGTTACATGTATGAATACGATGAACCGAAAGCAGGGCAAGCCGGCAACCTTGTGCTTGATAAAGATTTCATTGAAGAATTAATATCTCCAGAAGCAGTGCATCAAATGCTGGATCAGGAGGCCATCGATCAGATCGAGGGAAGGCTGCAAGGCCTGGCCGAAAGCTATCGGGCCAGAACCGCGACCGAGCTGGTCGAATTGCTCCATCGCATCGGCGATCTTACTGAGCCAGAGGTCCAATTAAGAGTTGCCGAGAATGCTTCAGTGATGCTGGGGATGTTGGCATCAGAGCGGCGCGCAGTCTGCATTTTCATTGATGGCGTTCAACAAAACTGGCGCTGGATCGCCGCAGAGGATTTTCCTCTTTATCGATCGGCTTTTGCCGATCATAAAGCAGCAGAGACGTCTCCATCCAGCTTCCAGCAGATTTATTTTAAAATTGGCCACAAAATTGACTCGCTGCCAGCGCATGAGGCATTGCCAGCAGAATTCTTAACGCAAAGTTATCCTCGAACCGAAGCCCAGAAGATGATCGTGGAGCGCTTTGCGGATCACCACGCTGGGGTAACGGTGGCCGAGCTGATTGATCGCTATCCGATCGATCGCCGAACCGTGCTGCAGTGGTTCGATGAGCTGAAAGGAGCGGGAAAATATCTCGCGCTGAAAGTTGGCGAAACTGAGGATCAGATGAGATGGGCGAGGACCGAGGTCATCGAACAGATGCGGCGATTGACGCTGCAGCGTCGACGCCAGCGGGTTCAACCTTGCGATGCGACCCAATACGTGCAGTGGTTGTTGCGTTGGCAGCATCGTACGCCAGAAGCGCGATGCTCTGGCACGCAAGGACTGCTCCAATTAATCGAGCAATTCCAGGGTTTAGGGCTGCCAGCGGAGCTCTGGGAGACGGAAGTATTTGCCCGAAGAATGGAAGATTACCAGCCGGCCTGGCTGGATGAATTATGTCGGCAGGGTGAAATTGCCTGGTATGGTTCGAGGTCTGTCCTGGGGAATAGGGGGGAAATCGCTTTTGCATTTCGGAGCGATCTATCATATTTCCGCTTTCGGGATAAAGATGCAAATATGGCGCGTAACGATAGCAAGGCTAAACAGCTTCTTGAGAAAGTACAGAGCGCTCTTCAGCGCAAAGGTGCTTGTTTCATCCATGACCTCGCGCTGGAAACAGGGCTGCAGCCATCTGCTTGTGCCGCTGCTCTTTGGGAATTGATCTGGCGAGGAGAAGTCTCCAACGATAGTTTCGCCGCAGTTCGGGCTGACAAACCGGTGTACTCGCTTGATGAATTCATTGACTCATTTCCTCGACAAATGAATTATCGTCGCCAGTGGCGAAGCGATCGCTATCGGCCGATCCCAGGCATCGGTCGTTGGTGGTTACTCCCAGAAATGATTTCCCTTGAAGAGATCACTCCCGAAAGAATAGCGATTTTGATCAAGCAAATACTCCGACGTTATGGTCTCATTTGTCGGGAGCTCTATGAGCTGGAACGCTGGCCGGTTCCCTGGCGGTCCGTATATGACGCATTAGTGCGCTTAGAGTGGCGCGGCGAAATCCAGCGCGGTTATTTTGTCAAGGGTTTATCTGGAGTGCAATTTGCGATGCCAAAGGCTGCGGATGAACTGATCGCCCTCTCTCAAAATCCCCTTCGCAGCACTGAGATGGATGATCGCCCAATTTTAATCAATAGCTGCGATCCAGCAAATCTCTATGGAGCAGCCGCTCCGCTTCCAGTACTTCATCCCATGCAGGCAGATTGGCGATTGCTCCGTCATCCCAATAACTATTTGGTCCTCAAAGCTGGCTTGCCAGTTCTATCGATCGAATCCAAAGGAGCGCGACTCACCCTGTTGCGAGAGCTCTCATCGGATGAATTGAAAGCGGCCCTTTCGGTACTTCCGCAATTATTGGATGATCCAGCCGGCTGGCGAAGGATCCGTGCCATTAAAGTGGAATTCTGGGATCAGCAACCAGTGAGGTCTTCAGAGATCGCTGGAATTTTGAAGCAATTCGGATTTCGGGATGAATACAAAATGATGATATTGGAGAAGGGATACTAAGGGAATCCAGGCTTATCAAGTCTGGCCAATAATTATGCGGTTCAAAAACAGGTCGCGTAGGAAATTTCGCTGGTCGATTAGCCTGGGATGGTCATTCCATCCTGAAAACAGCGGCCTGCCTTGCTTCGCGATTCCACCGCTCATATCGATCTAAATTTTGATCGATTGCGTTTGCCGCTCAACCGGCCTGAGATAAATCGGTTTTATCGTCATTTCGGTCGAGCTGATTAAGGCATTCTGCCAGATATGCAATCACCTGGGGCAATTTATCCAGCGAAAGCCGAAAGCCCTTTTGCGTCCAACCGGTGTAACTTTCGCTCTGAACATATTCTCTGACATCGAAGGACGTGCTTTTGTTTTTGTCACTGGAAGGGATGATCCGCGCAACCAACTCCGTTGTGCTGTTCTTCGGCAGACGACAAATTTCCTGCTCGCTTACAGGCTCCTGGATTGATTCAGCAGATCGCAGCGCAGCCAGCAACTGATCCCCCAGCTCTTTCGTGATCGCAATTCCCTTCCTGGTATAGCCAGTAAAATCATCTGAGCTGATGTGTTGCCGGATGTTTATATAGTTCTTACCTTTGAAAGAACTCACCTCAAATCTTAATTCGGTCGTGGGGCTTAAGCGAATTGAATTGAAGTTCGTTTGTGACATCGCAGCTTCCTTTCGCGAACTGTTTTAATAATCGACTTGGCATTCAGCAGAAAGATAAAACCGACTCATCGAAATGTTTTGCTCTATCAGGTGATGCATTCCACATGCCAAGTCAGTAACATTTGATCCAGTCAAAGCCGCTAAAATGTATAAGCAAAACCGATAAGGCCGTGGAGATTGAGCAGGGCCAGATTGGAATGGCCCATCGCAATAGGGATCCAACAATAAGCTCCAGTGAATTTGCCAGAGATAACGAAGGATAAATTAGACCATCGCATCAATTGTTTTGTAACGGCCAGTTGGAAAAGGGGGCCAGCGAAATAGTAACCGCTGTTGAATATTCCCTCACTCTCCGATAATTTCAAATTTCGCACGGTATTTTCTGGATGAGCCAGCACCACACCGGCCCCAATTTGCCAGCGAAAACTATTCTGATCCCAACAGCGGAGCAAGGTGAGCAGGTTGAATCCATGGGACACCTCGAACCGCTGAATATCTGGGATTTTATTTTTTAATGTGATTTTCAGATGAACCAGCTCAAGCGCCCATCCTTTCATGTCGCGATATCTGCTTGTTTGAATTGCGTAATAGATCGGAGGCTGAAAGGAATGAGTTGCAAATCTGGCAGTGAGAGAAATTTCTGGTTGATCAGACTGATGTATCGTCAATGGCGCGGGAAAACAAAAGGCATCTCCCAGTGCGATACCGATCTCCCATGAATCCTGGCCCCTTAAATTGGAACTCAAAAATAGGCCAGATAACATAATCGCTTCAATGAACCAAATGCATTTCATCATATCATCGAGGTGGTCTGACGTGAAAATTTATGCCCATTATTTGATTGAGCTGCTCCGTGCGTGATGAATATAAAAATATCTGTTGACATTTACAAATATTTTCTTTTAATTCTGACGCAAGCCAGGGCTTGCCACTCATGAATTTCAGCTCGGCTTCGCAAATTGATCGATGACCATCATTGGCATTGATGGATCGCCATGTTATTGCCCAGCGCTTTTTGCTCTTTTGTGCAAGAATTCGGTTGTCCCAAATTATAGATTGCAGTTAGACCGCGCTGGGATTATCATTCAATCGATTTTCATCCCGTCATGAAAAGAGAAACGAACATGAAACGAGCATTCAAGATAGTTCTCGCCACTTTTTTAATCATCCTGCTGCTGGCGGGTTGGTATTTGGGCAAGAATTTTGTTCATATTGCCTATATTGGGGCTGGATATAAGGCCAAGGTCCTTTGTTCCAGCATTTTTATCTCCCACCGAAGCGAGGATGAGGTCGTGCGCGAGGAGTTATCGGATCCGAAATTAAGGATCATCAGACATCGAGTTGATGAAGCAAATCAGCGGGTGACAGCGACAGCTCCGCTGGGGCTGGTAAAGCGGACCGCGTATCATCGACCTGGGCTGGGGGCCACCCTTGATTTGGCACCCGTTGATTTAACTTTGACCGTTCACTATCCTCAGCCTCCAGAGGAATATTGGTCCTTGCCATGGCCGCAGGGAAATTTAGTCGATTTGAGCCAGTTGCCGGACGAAATCGATCCTGTGCTACTGCATCAGGCGATCGACTACGCGTTCGCTGAACCAGATTCCCACCAGCTACGTCGGACCCGGGCATTGGTCGTCGTCTATAAGGGGAAAATTGTCGCCGAACGTTATGCCCAGGGCTTTACCGCAGATACGCGAATGCTGGGCTGGTCCATGACCAAGAGTGTGATGAACGCGTTGATCGGAATTTTAGTCGGACAGGGGAAGCTATCGCTCGATCAATCCGCTTTGGTGCCCGAATGGCGATCTACTAATGATCCCAGAAGGGCCATTACACTGGATCATCTGCTTCACATGAGCAGTGGGCTGGAATTTGGCGAGCAATACAGCAGCTTGTTTTCTGATGTGGTGGTCATGCTGTATCGCGAGAAAGATGTCGCAAAGTTTGCCATCAACAAATCCCTCATCCACCCGCCGGGCAGTTACTGGAGCTACTCCAGCGGCACGACCAATATATTGTCCCGCATTATGCGGCAGACGTTCGCCAGGGACGATCGGGCTTATCTGGAATTTCCAGCAAAGGCCTTGTTTCACCGTATCGGCATGTATAGCGCAGTGATCGAGCCGGATGCCGCAGGAAACTTAGTCGGTTCATCTTATATGTATGCAACAGCGCGAGATTGGGCGCGATTCGGTTTGCTCTATCTGCAAGATGGGCTCTGGGAGGGACAGCGGATCCTTCCTGAAGGTTGGGTTCGATATTCATTAACGCCACTGGAACTGGCGCCCCATGGAAAATATGGCGCGCATTGGTGGTTGGGACCCCATTGTCTCCCCATTTATGATGAGAAATTGGCCAGCATGCTCCCTCAGGATTTATTCTCCGCTCGAGGGCACAACGATCAATATGTCACAGTCATCCCGTCCAAGCAGGTTGTCATCGTGCGATTGGGATTTACCGAGCAGAATAACCTCTGGAATCAGGCCGAACTGGTGGTGAAAGTCTTAAAAGCGATTCGCTAAAGATCAATTTGAGCCTTCCAGTATTTGAAGGATACTGCGATGAGCCATCCTTTTTGTGATAACTCTATTTCCAAAATGCGCCATGGCGATTTCAAATGAAAATTCTTGCCTATGAGAAATATACAGAGGAACACCAAATTCAAAGAACAGAAAGCGCTTTTGGTCTATTTTCGATTGTTTCTCGGCGGCAATTAAAGATGATCGTTTTTATTTTAAAATTTCAAGTGATATCAGATCAGAGGCTGCCGTTTAAGCGGAGATCGCCATAGCGATGAAATAATGCAAAGGCGAAGCTGGAATGCAAACGTCAACCCAAATCGCATGATCGCAAGAGCTGTTCAAAGCGAAGACAGATATTCCCAAGGAGGTTCGAAATCGCCTGTGATGATCAGGTCGAATGAAATCATAGCAGCTCGGGAAAAAATGATTAGCAGAGCCAATAAAAGAAGCTTAGAATCGCCGATTGATCTGTGCTGACTATGCATCTTTGCTTTAATTGCGCTGTGATCGAAATTGATCCTGAATTTTTATCGAACGTCTCACATCTCAATTTAATCAAAAGGAAAAGGAATCCATGAAGAAGTTTTTGATTGTTTATGCCACCCAACACGGTTGCACAGAAAAATGCGCCATGAAATTGCGGCAACAGCTCAATGGCGATGTCGAGCTCATCAATCTCAAGCAGCGGAAACCAGATGCGCTGGAGAGCTATGAAACGATCATTATTGCTGGATCGATTCATGCAGGGCAAATTCAAAAGCAGGTCAAAAAGTTCTGTGAGGAGCATTTGGATGAACTGCTAAAAGTGGAGCTCGGGCTGTTCCTCTGTTGCATGTATGATGGCGAGATCGCGCAGCAGCAGTTTCAGAACGCGTTCCCAAAACAATTGATCGCCCATGCAAAAGCGACTGGCATTTTTGGGGGCGAATTTGATTTCGAAAAGATGAATTTCTTTGAAAAGGCCATCATCAAGAAAATAGCGAAAGTCGAGCAAAGCATCTCAAAAATTGATGAGCAGAGCATCCAGTCTTTCAGCCGAAAAATTCAGGCATAAAGGATCTCACCAAAGCGACCTTCCTCGGAAAACTATGCCATTGAGCATGGACATTCCTTATGCTTGCTTCAGCCAATTGATCAATTGTTCAAAGGTCATGTTGGTTTGTTCGCCGGAGATCATGTTTTTGAGAGAAACCTGATCCTTTTGAATCTCGTCTGGCCCGAGGATCACGACGTAGGGAATGCCTTTGCGATGGGCGTATTTGAATTGCCTTTTTAGTCCCCCAGCCTCGAAAAAGATTTCGGTATTAATCCCAGCAGCGCGCAATTTCTTAGCAAGGGTGAGACTGGCGTTTTTGGTGCTATCATCGAATATGGTGACGAGCACCTGGGTTTTCGTGCGCGATTCAGGAAACATATTGAGCTCAGTCATGACATCGATGATGCGTTCGATGCCGATGGTCGTTCCAGTGGCCGGAATATCGGTTCCCAGAAACATACCGACCAGTTGATCATAGCGGCCGCCCCCGGTCAAAGAGCCAATGCTGGGTTGTTCAACCACAGACTCATAGATCGGTCCAGTATAATACGTCAATCCCCGCGCCAAATACAAATCAATGACATAATTTTCTGAAGGAACGCCCAGCTCTGCCACATATCCGATCAGTTCGTTGAGCTCACCAATCCCCTCCAGGCCAATAGCGGAGTCTTTTAAAAAAGTGGTGATATCTTTCAATACCGTTTCAGCAGAGCCAGTGATTTCTAAAATGGGTAAAATTTTATTGATGGCCGAAAGCGGGATCTCCCGCTCTTGCAGTTCCTGCCGCACGCCATCCAGCCCGATTTTCTCCAGCTTGTCGATGGCAATACAGACTTCATTGCCGCGCGCTGCGTCCACACCCGCATATTCGACAATTCCCGATAAGATCTTTCGGTTATTAATTCTGATCTTGAATTTGGCGAATCCCAGGGTTGATAGGATTTCATGGATCAACGCGATGGTTTCGGCATCGGCGAGCATCGAGGCACTTCCAACGGTGTCGGCATCACATTGATAGAACTCCCGATAGCGCCCCTTTTGAGGTTTATCGCCGCGCCATACCGGCTGCATCTGGTATCGCTTAAACGGCAATGTGAGTTCATTTTGATACATGGCCACCACGCGGCATAGCGGTACGGTTAAATCGTATCGAAGCGCTTCTTCGACAACGTCCGAGAGCTTTGAAATGGTGAATTGAGTGATCGAGCGACCCACCTTTTCTATTCCTGTGCCCCGTTTGAGCACCTTAAAAATCAGTTGTTCGCCTTCTTCGCCATACTTCCCAGAGAGGACCTCCAACGTTTCAATCGAGGGTGTCTCGAGCGGCTCATAGCCGTATTTCTCGAAGATGGTCCGAATCGTATTCATCACAAACTGCCGGCGAAGCATCTGCTCTGGCAAAAAATCTCGAGTCCCCTTCGGAAGGCTGGGCTTAATGAACTCCGTCATCATGATCTCCAAATCGTTTGAAAAAGTATTATTGGCTTGCGGTCGATTCCCGTTTTTCAGCATAAAACCCGATTGCTGGCTGATAGATTCGACGATCCTGATCGATGCTAAAGCAAAATAGCCCTACCATCGTCCGATTATAGGGCTAAAGCGCTCTGCGATCTTCGATAATTCATTATCTAAAAGGCCATGATAATGAATTGATCTTTTAAGCCAGCATGCTGATCTCAATAGCCATCGGAATATCCATTTTAAATTGGCCGAAATATAATTATTATTCCAAAATAAGGCAAGCAATTTTTTTGTCAAATCGGATATAAACGAATGCTCGGGGAAACGAAGCCATCGAATGGATTTGATCCAATGGGTGCATTGCATAGCGGAGCGGTTGCTGGTTTTTTCACAAAAAAATGATTGATTCTTGCTGGTGAAATAAGTAAATTGATCGAGCAAAGCGAAAAATTGAATGTGAAAAATTTTAATCATGGAGGAACAATGGCGATTGAACTGACTGGAACAGATCTGACGATTGAAGATGTCTATCGCGTGGCCTATCAAGGGGAACAAGTAAAGCTTCATCCTGCGGCGCTGGAGCGGATCAAGCGCTGCCGTCGCTTTATCGAACAAAAGATCGAAGATGGTGAGATCATGTATGGTGTCAATACTGGGATTGGAGAGCTATGTAATGTGATTTTGAATGAGGAACAGATTCAGCAGTTTCAAAGATACCTGATTTATAACCATTCTGCAGGGATCGGAGCGCCTGTGCCAATCCCAGAGGTCCGTGCCGCAATGTTGAGCCGCGTTAATGTCCATGCAAGGGGACATTCCGGGTGTCGTCCAGAGATTACTTTGACCTATATCGAGATGTTGAACAAAGGAGTAACCCCGGTGGTTTGCCAAAAAGGCAGTGTTGGGGCATGTGGGGATCTTTCGCCCATGAGTCAGATGGCGTTATTGCTGATGGGCGAAGGAGAGGCATTCTACAAGGGGGAACGGCTTCCCGGACGGATCGCGATGGATCGCGCTGGCATCCCGGTTCCGGGCTTAAAAGCGCGCGATGGGCTGGCAGCAATTAACGGCAGCAATTTGATTACCGGCATGGGCTGCTTGCAGATCTACGAGGCGGAGCGGCTATTAAAGCAGGCAGAGATCGCTGCGGCCATGACGCTGGAAGCGCTATTGGCGAATATGAAGCCGTACGATCCGCGGCTGCATCGACTTCGCGGCTTCCCCGGGGCAGTGACATCCGCCGAGAACATCCAAAAGATCATTGCTGGATCCGATCTGTTAACTGGCAAAATGAAGGTGAAAGTACAGGACGCCTACAGCATGAGATCGACACCGCAGGTGATCGGTGCCGCACGGGATCAGTTACGTTGGACACGGAGCCAGTTTGAGATCGAACTGAATGCCGTGGCCGACAACCCCATCTTCCTGCCGGATGATAAGGTGGTGCTGACTGGAGCAAATTTCCAGGGTTCACCCATCTCCGTGCCACTGGATATGCTCGGCGCCTGCATTACCATGGTTTGCGTAATTTCTGAACGCCGCTTGAACCGGCTGCTCCATCCAGCGCTAAGCGTGGGACTGCCCGCGTTCCTTACCAAGGGAGCGGGAATGTTTTCGGGTCACATGCTCAGCCAATATACGGCTGATATGATGATTGTCGAACAGCGTATCCTCTCGATGCCAGCCTCAATTCAGTCAATTCCAGCAGCGGCCGATCAGGAGGATTTCGTCAGCATGGGCATGAATACGGCGTTAAAGACCAAACAGATCATTGAAAATGCCTATGGGATTCTTGGGATCGAATTCATCGCCGCTGCGCAGGCGCTGGATTTTCGCGATTTCCAGCCAGGCAAAGGTACCCGAGCTGCTCATGCCGCGATCAGAAAAATTGTCGAACATCTCGATGAGGATCGACCGCTATATCCTGACCACAATAATATGATGGAAGCGGTGAAACAGCGAAAGATTCTTGAAGCGGTCGAAGCTGAAATCGGCGAGCTGAAGACCTATTAATTTGCTCTTTTGTCCCACGGATGATAGGACAGCCACGGAAGATTGATATCAGTGGGGAGAGCGATAGAAGAATTTTTTATCCCACGGATGATAGGACAGCCACGGATGATTGATATTTGTGATGGGTCGTCATTCTGTGTGGGAGTGATGGAGATATATTTGTCCCGCGGATGATAGGACAGCCACGGATGATTGAAATCTGTGGGGGTTGTCATCCGTGGGGAAGCAATAACAGTATTTTTTTGCCCCACGGATAATTGGATAGCGATGTGTCGGCGGTCTTAACAATGAATTTAGGTTCAGCGATGAAATGGCTATTTCTTCGCTGTAATTTGAGGCGCATCGGTTGGAACGATGTCAGACCAATCGAAAGGTTCCAAATTGACCTCGATGTGGAGTCTCTTCTGAATCATCGCTTTCAATCTTTCTGGTCTGTGAACCAATAGCGCTTTGGTCTTTTTGCGCTGTTTTTTGATCCAGCGCTCAATTCGAAGCGCAATTCCAACGGTATCGGCCAATTGCCAGCATTGCGCGATTCGCTTGGGTTTGAAACTCCGAGTATAGCTGGAATTGGCCGTTCCATTGGTATGTTGTGCATAGCGTTGAGCTAAATTTTTGGTATAGCCGGTATAATAGCTGCCGTTTTCACATTCGAGTATATAAATGAAATACCCAGCCGCTAAAGGATCAGCTTTGTTTTTCGCTGAAAAAGTGGTTTCCATAAGGATTGTAGATGGTTTTCAACTGTTGCGGTAAAACGCTCACGTCAAAGCGCGTTCCAAAATACATCTCGCCGTCCAGATGAGCTGGCACTTCATGATCGAATTCGAATACGATCCGATCAGTAGAGAAGTAATTGACCACGGCATCTTCGATATGCGATTGTTTTATCACCCGAAGTAGCTCCTTAATCCTCCCAGGTAGCGAAAGTTCGTTAATCATGCAGATGTCGAGCAAACCGTCGTCTGCGTAAGCCCTCGGTGTGAGATAAAATCCCCCTGCCAGCCTCCGACCGATGGCAATGGTATTTAAAAACGATTTGGCATGGCGCACCTGGTCAAAATAGCTGACTTGCATCTCCTGTTCCTTATAGGTGACTAAGGTTTTCAAGATATGCTTCCAGTACTTGGCTTTGCTTCCGCCCTTGACTGCGCGACTGTTCTCAGCCTCGTAATTCTCGAACGCCACTTGTGCGTCGAATCCCAAGCCCATTCCGTTGATGAAATAACGATCATTGCATTTGCCAACATCCATTTGCACCGTGTTCTCCTCAAAAAATACCTCCCAGTCATGATCGGCGAAATGCTCTGAAAAGCCAAGAATAGTGATAAAATCGTTCCCTGTCCCTGCGGAGATCGCTCCAAACGTGATCTCAGGATTGTGGACCAACGCTTGAACGATTTCGCTGAAAGTGCCATCGCCGCCAACGCCAACGATATGGCTATAACCCTGTTTGACGTGTTCATCCGCAAGCTGAGTGGCGTGCCCCCGACGTTCCGTAAAGGCGATTTTGGCAGAAAGATGATGTTTTTCGATCATCGCTTTGACGACGCTTTCATAGCTCGCTGCCAGGCCATTGCCAGCAACAGGATTAATGATAAAAAGCCAATTCTTATGAGACATTTTTTCCTCCGACCATTTTTTTCTGCTTGCATCATATAAATCTTTCCCACCGATTTGAGGGCGACCTAACAGCGCCAAATGCTATCATTCCCTTCCACGATGGCCTCCGAGCTGGTTGGGCGCTTTCTACCCAGCGCTGCCCGATCGGCGAAAGATAGATGGTTATTTTTTGTGGGGCCCAATTTTTCTATGGAATAGCCTCCAATAAAGTTGGGTTTGGTGAAAACAGGAATGACCCCATGGGGTTAAGACGATTCTTGGAATCCCTTATTCACCTGATGATAGACCTTAGAGAAGCTCTCAGAAGTGATGGACCAATCGAACGAGCGAGCCTGTTTGAATCCCATGATGATCAATCGGTAGTACTCGTCGGGATGATGTTGATAGAGATGAATGGCTTCGGCTAATTTTTCCTGCAATGCGGTGACCATGCTTTGAGACCATGGGTTCGCCCGGCGTGCATTCAAATCATTGGCAAGAGCGAAGTACTCCCTGATATGGTCAATATGATAATATTGGTCCGTCTCGCGATATAATAATCCACAACGGTTGTCAATGATCTGATCGGCCAATCCGCCGGTTTTTCGCGCAATGACCACAGTTCCATTGACCAGATATTCCAGCGCTGCGCCGAACGGTTCGTAAATAGAGGGCATTAGCCCGAAACTGGACCCAAGGAGCAACTCTCGATATCCGTGCTCCATCCGCATGGGGAATACAGTAACATTGCCATGGCATCGCGAGACCGCTTCCCGGATAAAATCCAAATGGCTCGGTTTTGCCGCCAATGGCGTTAGCACTGCTTTGATCTCGTCCGCGGCAAACTGCTCGAGACATTGAAGGGCGATATCATACCCTTTCTGATTCAAATCCAGTCGGCCAGTCATGGCGATAATCGGAACTGAATCGGGCAATTGGCTGATGGTTCCAGCCTGATAGGTCAATTCTCCGATTCGTTCAGCAGGATGATATTGCTCCAAAACTTGTAACAGCGCACTTCGATTTTTCGATTTGATCTCTCTGATTTTTTGAATGGTCAACGGCCGTTCAGGCTCGAACTCCGCTGGAAATGAGACAAACGGGCCATTCGGGATGCCAATAATCCTGCAGCGACGCAATAGCGGCTGTAAATGTGGGGCGAAATATTCAGTCTGAAGCTTGTCCGCAGTCAGTTCCCGCGCGAAAGATTGGCTGACCGTAGTGATCGGTGCGTCGACCAGCGGCAGCGCAAACTGCAATGCCGTCAATCCCTCGGGGAACTGACGTTGGATATGCTGAAGCGCTTTATTGCCCATGAACTGGGCCAACTCTTGCCATGGAATGAAGCAATCGAAGATATTATGCAGCGTGATGACCGAGCCGCAGGATCGTAAGATTCCGTCTCGCATGGCGAATTTGCTGGTCAGTGCGATAAGTGCTGTATGCCAATCCTGCAAATGAAACACAATATTTTGATCGATTCCCAACGCTTTCAACACCAATGGCACCGCATGACAAAACATCAGCGCATTTCGGCGCAGCAATCGGTCGTTCTCATCTGGGTCGCTTGCATTGAAGATGTAAGGATCGCGCAATGGATTATTGGCATCGAAAAAGCCATCGCTCCTCAAATAGTACTCTATCACAGACCTCTCCGCATCGCTGGGAACAGAATGAGACAGGATCTCGACATCATATTTGTGCTGTTCGAGCTGGATCGTCACGCGCTGATCCGTAGGGGTCAGTTGGTTCGCATCGATGATGCCGGAATGGAACGGCGTGATAAGCATGACGTTCGTATTGGGATTTGCTGCTTTCAAATAGGTTGGAAGCAATACAGTCACAGCGCCCAAACCACCACTTTTGGCGAACCGATTCTCATACGTGCAATACACCACATTATCGATCGCCAGATGCTTTACACGATCGGCGATGGAGTTGATCTCCGCTTGATCAAAAAAGTAAGGCATTAGCGTCCAGTCTTTGGCCCAGTTGATGCGTTGATCTTGTTTCATGCGATTTCGGACTCCATAACCAAAATTTGATGATGCGCTCCTGGTTCAGATTTGAATCAATTTGGAATGTAATTTTAGATAATCATTCAACGTTTTTGTACAGCGATCGCTTCATTTCCATTTCATCATGCGGAGAAAATGGAAAGATAAATCGCAACAGTCGCTTTGATGATCATCAGCCGGGTTCATCTTTACCGTCGCTATTGCAATGCGCTCCAGATGATCACTGAGTCGAATAGCTTCGATTCCCTTGCCTGTCGCTGCAGTTGAACGGCCTCCGCTCGGGTCAATGGCCCACCAATGACAATGGAGTATTGCGTTCGGCTGCCGTACGGTTCATAGACATCAAATTTGAAATCTTTGGTCTTTTTTATTAATTCGTTGACCTCGTTCACAGCATCCTGAAGCCTGTCGTGTGAGCCAACAATCACAAAGAAGCTGCGGCGCGGATTGATGCCCATTAATCCGCGCAAGAATTGTTGGATCGGCGTTTCCTGGGGCAGGGCGAACGATTTCACCACAAACCGAGTGCTATCTTGGCTTCGGCTGGTGTCCTGCGGTTGAGCATAGACAACAGTATTGAATACCGTGATGCCGATGCGATTATCAGCGGTCGACGGCCTCGTTTTGGGAACATCGATCTGTCCGGCATTGATCAGCGCAGTAATTAAGGCCGGGGCAACAATCCCCAGTTCAAAGATCTTCACCGGGCTGTTTTCGTCCCTATGGAGGAACGCAGTGATTCCGCCAAGGTAAAACAGGACCACCACGCGGATGACGTAGCCGAGCACTGCAAAAACAGTTAGCTTCACCAGCAATACCTCCAGATCCACCACCAATAAATTCATGATGATCGGCGTGAGCGCACCAAGTCCGCCGATGAATATTTTCTTCCAGGTCTTCATAGAAACCACTCCTTTTTTATAGTAAAGGACATCAGGTTCTAATTTTAAGATCCATTGCTGTATGAGTTCATTTTATTTATTGATCAAGCTGAAGGATTGGCATCCATTCGTTTCATTGGTGTCGATAGCGCTGTCAACGAGAACCGAATGATCCAGTGTCCACAAAATTTTTGTGGGCAAGATACTAAATTTATCGGGATTTGTCAAGCTCAAAGTTGAGCGCCTCAAATTTTAGCCATTGTGCCAGGATAGTTCACTTATCGTTCATCAGGCGCGTTCGCACCACCAGTTTTTAATGCTTTCTTACATCATCGCGTGAGTTGATTTTTCAGATTGGCGGCTGATTCGTGGTCTGGTGCCTAAAAGAAAAATCATCAATGACTGGTTTTGACGACATCGCGTTTTTATGATAATTGAGAATCATGCTCCTATTCAACATATCGATCGTCAAGCGCAGATGGGAATCGCTCTGGCAAGCCATTTCTCGCGCCGAAATAAAAATAGAACAGCGGGATTTCATCGATAAAATCCATCATGCCTTTCACTCTTCTACCACATATTCGAACAGCAAGCTGGAGATCACCAGAAAGATTATATCGAAACCGATCAGAATTTTGACCCAGGAAGCTGCGCTGGCAAAGCTATCTTGGTTGATGAGCAGGCTGGTCGATTTGACAGCGGCCAGCAAAATGGGAATAGCGATGGGAAATAACAGAATGGGGAGCAGGATTTCCCGAGCGCGCGTATTGACCGAGATGGCGGAAAGCAATGTTCCGACACTTGCGAACCCCAAACTGCCCAATAGCATGATCAATAACAATGGGGGCAGAATGGCGAGAAGATCGAGGTTGAACAGCACGATCATCAAGGGCAGTATGATAATTTCCATGATCATCATGAATAAGAAATTTCCGATCATTTTGCCGAGATAGAGCAGAGAATGATCTACCGGGCAGAGCAACAGTCCCATCAAACAGCCCTGGTCGACTTCATAGATGAACGAGCGATTCAGACCAAGAATTCCTGCAAAGGTGATGGCGACCCAAAGAATGCCAGGCACCATCTGTTTGACCAAAGTGCTCCCTGGTTCGAACATGAAATTGAAGATGACCACCACGATCAAGCAGAAAATCAGCATGGATGAGATGGTTTCTCGGCTGCGAAATTCCGATAGAATATCTTTCCAGGCAATGGTGATCATCGGTGGCATCGTCATGGTGTTTCGCTCCCTTCAATTTTCTGAACGATCGGTGCACATCTGGCAAACCGTCAATTGACTTGCTCTCTTCATGTCAGGCTGTTTCCTCGGTCAATTTGCGATAAAGCGATTTAAATTTCAAAAGGTCGAAATCACGGGTAAGACCGTGCTGAACGATCCTTCCTTTCGAAAGCACGGCGAAGTGGCTCGCCAGATCCAGTCCCAGATGGAGATCATGGGTGGTCATGATGATGATTCGGTTGGGAGAGATCAAAGCGGTAAATAACTGGACGAAATTTTCGATCGCGTTTGGGTCCAGGCCGGTAAAGGGTTCGTCTAATAAAATAATTTTTGGATCGGCGAGCAAGGCACGGCCAATGGATAGCCGCTGCTGCATCCCCCGCGAAAAATTCCGCACCAGGTCGTGCCGACGATCCATGAGTCCTACCATCAGCAGCGTCCGATCGATTTGTTGTTGCGCATTACTGAGATGGTACATTCGGGCATAAAATTTCAAATTTTCCTCAGCGGTGAGATTATTATATAGAAAGCTTTGATGCCCGATAAACCCGATCTGCTGTCGGATGGCGATCGGTTGGGTTTTCCCTTGCGACGGCGGCAGCGCTATTCGATGGGACTCGATGGCCAGCGGATCAGTTGGACGATCGGCTGCGAGAGAGTCCGTTTGGATGATCACTTCACCCTGGGAGGGTTTCGCCAGGGTGGCGATGATCTTGAGCAAGGTGGTTTTGCCAGCCCCATTGGGTCCGACGATCATCCAAAATTGACCTGGCATTATGTCCAGGTTGATATCCTTTAAGGCAACAAAAGCGCCGAACGATTTGGAGACATTGTGGATTCTGATCATGACCTGGATTGTCTCATTGTATAAATAAAACCGAGCACCAGCAAAACGATCACCGCAATCAGCACCAGCCATTGAACCGAGAACGTGGAATGTTTCACTGGGATATTCATGATCTTGAAGCTCAATTCCATCCCCGGCATGAGATGAAATGCGGAATAGCGCTGATAGGTGGCGCCGCGGATCGAAAACTCGCCCTGGTTAGAGAGGCCAGCGCCCTGCAGCGTGAGTTCCGGGTTGGCTACGAAAATGTTGATCGCCCCACTCGGATAAACGATGGGCCGGGAAAAATGCCATTCCGAATTTTTTGTTGGCACGATAAAACGGAACGAGAACTGGCGCGAACCAGGCGACATCAACTCGTTGTGATACAGGTTCCTTCCCACAATTCGAACCATGTTTTGAGCCTCGGGCGTGAGGATTTCCACGTTCTCGAATCCATCTGGCAGGGGGAATTGCAGCACAAAATGCTGGTCAGGTTGATCGAAATGCTCGCCGATGAACGTTTTGTTCCCCACATTGGTCATGACGAAACTTTCGCGAAACGACAACTTGCCTGGCTCAGCGTCGATAAAAAGATGCTCCATTTGTATCACGATCCGCTCAGCGCTCGATGTGGTATCAAATACGATCACATCGCTTTGCGCTATGGGCGCGTCACCGGTCAGGCGCACCGCGCGGCCATAATACACAATATCAACGAATTTCGAACGCGGATAATAGAGCAGCGTGCTATCGATCTTCAGGCCGTGAAATTCAAAACGACCTTTGGCATCCGCTTTTTGAATGTAAGTAGAGTCATCGAGAATTGTGTGACCCCGATTGACAAGCAAATTGACCTCAGCCCCAGGAACGGCCGTGCTATCGGCTGAACCATTGTAAACGAAGCCGGAAATTTTCCCGGTTTGCGCTGTAGATGCCGATGTTAAGATACTCGCCAGCAACATCGTTATGAAAAAAGCTCTCATTTTTTCCCTTTCAAAGTTAACTCAAAATTTACCTCACTGTTTATGGAAGCCCTGATTCCACGTTGTTTCAGCCGTGTGGGATTTCCATTCCATTGCGACGGTTATCAGGGATGCGTTTTGATTTTGAATTTTCCTCTCAGATAGTTTTAATTCCATAAATTCGATTCCCAAGGTCTCGGCTATTTCTTCTCCCTACGCTTTTTGGCCGTGTCAACTTGTTCTGTTGAGGCCGGCGCAGAGGCTTTTTTGCGAGTGGCGTGGATCAGGATAATGGCCACCCCAATGACCATGATGCTGCCTCCGATCCACATCCAGATTTGCAGCGGATTCACCATGAAAGTGAACGTAGCAGATCCGTCGTCCTGGTAGTTAGCTAAAATGGCATACAGGTCTTCTTTTAATGTCGAGCGGACTGCGACTTCAGTCGTGTATTGGGTTTTTCCCATGGCCGAATGATAGAAATTACGTTGCGGTTTTAGCACCCCCAATTTTCTGCTATCTTTAAAGACCTCCAATTCTGCGATCAAAATATCCTGGTTGGCCTGACGGCGTTCGCCCATGCCGGTATAGACCAGGCGATAGCTGCCGATGCTGGTGGCCTGCCCCTGTTGAAGCGTGATCTGCTTTTCTTGCTTGAACGCGGTCGTTCCAACGATCGCCAGATAGATCAAAACGACACCGACATGAATCAAATAGCCAGCATAACGCCGGGTATTCTGCTTTAAAATTTGGATCAAGGCCGCGACATAGCGCTGTTTGGCCGATTTGGCGCGTCGGCTCACGGCGCCGATAATTTCAGCAGCGATGATCGCCAATGCCAAAAAGCCAATCACCAGCGTGAGCAACGATGAGGCGTGATTGATCCCCGAAACATAGAGGATAATCCCGAACAAGATCGAGATCGCCAGCGGGTAGAGGATGCGATTCAGAATGGTTTGATCGGAGGTGCGGCGCCACGAGAGAATAGGGCAAATGGCCAACAGAAGTAAGAGTATGAGCCCGATCGGTTTGGCAACTCGGTTGTAATAGGATTCACCGAAAGCGATTTGCTTGCCGATGAACAGCTCTGTGATGGCAGGAGCCAAAGTGCCGATCAACACCATGATCAGCAGAACGATAAAAATGATGTTCAGCAATAGAAAACTGCTTTCGCGGCTCAGCAGCGAGTCATAGAAAGCTATGGTGCGCATCTTTTTGATGCGAAATATCATCAGTCCGATTGCCACGACCAGCACCAGCAGCATAAAAGCCAGGAACAAAGTTCCGAGGTTGGATTGACCAAAGGCGTGAACCGAGGAGATTATGCCGCTCCGCGTGATGAAGGTGCCCAAGATGGTCAGCAAAAAGGTGAGGATGGCCAATGCAACGTTCCAGCCTCGCATCAGATCCCGTGTCTTTTGCACCATGATGGAATGTACCAGCGCGGTGCCGGTGAGCCAGGGCAATAATGACGCGTTCTCCACAGGGTCCCACGCCCAATAGCCGCCCCAGCCCAATTCCACATAGGCCCATTGTGCGCCTAGCAGGTTGCCAACGGTCAAAGCGATCCACGCGAACAACGTCCAATTTCGGCTACGGTCTAACCATCGATCGGAGAGATCGCCCTTCGCCAATGCCCCGATCGCATAGGCAAACGGGATTGTAAATCCAACGAACCCCAGAAACAGCGACGGCGGGTGAAAGATCATCTCGGGATTCTGGAGCAGTGGGTTCAATCCCAGGCCGTCTGGGGGTACTTTGGATAGTTTTTCAAAGGGATTGGTGGCATAATTGACCAGGATGAGAAAGAAAAACGTGACGACATTGACAACCGCCACCACATGATGTTTAAAAGGATCGTCTTTGGTTCGATTCAAAAAGATGAAGAGGGCATTAAAAATTGTCAGCAGCCAGGTCCAAAACAGCAACGAGCCTGCCTGCCCGGCATAGACCGCTGATAGTGTGTACAACAATGGCAAATGTCGGTCCGAATAATCAGCGACGTAGCGGAACGAGAAATCGCGGCTGACAAAAGCGTAGGCTAACACGAACACGGACAGGGAGATCAAGATAAGCTGGCCGTAGACCGCCAGATTCATATTTTGCAGCAGCGATGCTCGCTTTAGTTTAAGCCCCGAAACGCTCGCCCAGATCGTGTAGGCTGAGGCGATAAATGCAAGCAACAACAGGTAATGTCCCAATGACAAAGTATTTCTCCTTACATGATTTCATGATGGTTTTTTCCATGCAGCGGAACAGCCTTAAACAGGATTGATGAGATACAAATGAAATCGCGTTCCCCTTCGATTGCTTCTCACAAAGACGGGGATCTCTGGCGATAGGAAATTGGATCGTTCCGCAACAGTTACTCCCTCTTCGCTTCATATTTAGAAGGGCATTTGGTCATGATCTGGGTGGCGTTGAAGGTGCCGTTCTCATATTTGCCTTCGACCACTACCGATAGGCCTTCTTGAAAGGTGTCGGGGGCAACCCCTTTGTGCTGAACGTTGAGCACCTTATTCCCGTCGGTGAGCTGAAAACTGAGCAGCAGTCGCGGGGCATCCCATTGGATCGAGCCTGGGACGACCTCGCCATTGATACGCGTCCCTTTCCCCTCGAGCTGGTCCGCTTGCGCAAAAAACTCATCAATGGTCAGAAAATAAACCGATGAATCCTTCATCCCTGACCAGAACAGATAAACAACAATGATCAATATGATCAACCCCCCAATGATCAATTTCTTATTCATGCGTAATCTTCCCTCCTGAGAATGATAAACTGGCTGGCGCGAAACGTATCAAAAATGGTACTCGATATGTTTCGATCCATAAATTCAAATGTAAATGAACGGGACATTACTTGATGATATCTGTCCCCATGAATTCTCTCAGCACCCGTGGCACCATGACTGTGCCCTCATCAGTTTGATAGTTTTCCAAAATAGCGATCACGGTTCGCGGTAATGCCAGTCCTGATCCATTGAGCGTATGCACATATTCGGGCTTGGCATTGGCATCGCGCTTGAACCGAATATTGGCGCGCCGGGCCTGGAAATCTTCGAAATTGCTGCACGACGATACCTCCAACCACTTGCCGAGACCATCGGCCCAGACTTCGATATCATAGCATTTGGCAGCAGCAAAGCTCAAATCCCCTGTCGACAGAGCCAGCACGCGATAGGGCAGTTCCAACAGTTGCAACACCTCCTCGGCGTTTTGAAGGAGTTTCTCCAATTCGTCATAGGAGCTCTCTGGTGTCACAAATTTAACCATCTCGACCTTATCGAATTGGTGCACCCGAACCAGCCCTCTCGTATCTTTGCCGTAGGTTCCCGCCTCGCGACGAAAGCAGGGCGTGTAGGCGGTATAGTAGATCGGCAGATCTTCGCCGCGAAGGATTTGGTCGCGCAGCAGATTGGTGACTGGCACCTCGGCGGTGGGAATCAGAAACAGATCGTCCTGCGAGGTGACGTACATGTCGTCCTCTAACTTGGGAAGCTGCCCTGTGCCGAACATGCTATCACGATTCACCAGAAACGGCGGATACACTTCGGTATAGCCATGTTTTTTGATATGAAGGTCGAGCATAAAATGAATCAGCGCGCGCTGCAATCGGGCGCCCAGGCCCTTATAATTGATGAAAAACGAACCTGCTACACGAGACCCACCAGCGAAATCGATGATCCCCAATTTCTCGCCGATCTCCCAATGCGGTTTCGCCTTGAAATCCTTCGGCGGCAGTTCGCCCCAGCGCTTCACCTCCAAATTTGCCGAGGCATCCTGACCAATCGGGACAGATTCGTGGGGAATGTTCGGGATGCGGATCAAAATATCATAGATCTGCTGATCGAGCACCTTCACGCGATCGTCCATCTGCTTGATCTGCTCCGCCACAGCTTTCATCTGCGAGATCAGATGACTGGCATCCTGCTGGCGCTGCTTCAATCGACCGATCTCCTCTGAGACCCGGTTCCGTTCATGTTTTAGCGCCTCAACCTCTGTCAATATCTGCCGTCGTTCTGTATCAAGTTGCAGAAGGCGATCGATATCGGCGTGATCGTTTTTCAACTGGATCGCCTGCTTCACGCGGACCACATTATTGCGAATAAATTTGATGTCTAACATGATGAGTCCTCACAAGATATTTTTTCCAGCCGATCATTCGCATCCCGATTCTCATGATCGAAAGGGTCGGTTCCGACGATCAAACCTTAACCAGTTCTTCTCGAAATGATCGATGCCACTTTGGTCGATTTTTATTTATGCTTTTAACACCATAACGATGCAAAAGTTCACTTTTAAGATCATTGGCCAGGATGAATGAAGAATGGATCAGCGCGTTTTCCGCGATTATCCCATTGGATGACCCATTGGTTATTGTCCTTTGCCGCGCAGCATGACGTAAATGGTGCTCAGAATTATTTTCAGATCCATGCGCAAAGACACGTTTTCGATATAAAACAGATCGTACTCGAGCTTTTTCTTGACGCTTTCGATGCTGGTATCATAGCCGCCTTTGATCTGCGCCCACCCAGTGATGCCCGGTTTCATTCTGAGCCTTCGCGCATACAGAGGGATCTCTCGTTTGAGTTTATCGACGAAAAACGGCCGCTCAGGACGGGGCCCGACCAGGCTCATTTGTCCCATGAGCACATTATAGAACTGGGGAATTTCATCGATCCGGAGTTTTCGAATGATGCGACCGATAAAGGTCACGCGCGGATCATGCTGATCCGCCCAAACCGGGCCGGTTTCTTTCTCGGCATCGACGACCATGGAGCGGAATTTGTAGATGGTGAAATGTTTGCCATCCTTGCCAACCCGTTTCTGACGAAACAATACTGGCCCTCGAGAATCCAGCTTGATTAAAATCGCTACCAGCAACCAGAGCGGCATGAATCCAACCAGGACAAAAACTGATACCGCGACATCGATGATCCTTTTGATTCGTTGCTCCCATTGGGGCATCATCTGCGGCAAAATTTCGATCAACGGAAAGGCGTAAATCTGGTTGGTGCGGCCATAGCCCATTACAATGTCATACAGATCTGGCACGATCTTCAAATTGACCAGCAGCGAATCGCAATAGGAAATAATATCGATCACCTCTTTGGGCGAGCTTCTTTTTGCCGCAATGATGATCTCCTCGATCCGGTGCTGCTGCACAATGCGGGCGATGTCTTTATAGTGTCCCAGCACTGGAACGCCTTTATAGCTGGCGTTAACATCTTTTCGAGAAGGCGAGACGAAACCCACCACATCGTATCCCAGCGCGCGAAATTGATTGATCTGATCGAAAAGCTCCTGGGCTTTTTCGTTCCAACCGACAATCAGCGTCCTTCGGCGACCAAATCCCATCTCCAATAGTTTGCGCTGAATGGTCCGCAACAAAATCCGTTCGCTGCTGACAAAGAATACCATCATGAACCAATAGGAGATGATGATAATGCGTCCTACGGATGGGGGGGACTGCAAGTCGGTGCGCACATCAAAAGTGATGAGAAACAGCAAGAACACGCCGATCGATACCGTTTTGAGCACCGTGACAAATTCATCAAACCGCGATTGGGCGTACCAGGATTTATAGAGGCCGAAGAAAAAGAACAGGGAAAACCAGTAGAGGAACAGGATGAATGACAGCAGGAGATTGCTCGTGAATCCCGGCTCGGTGTAGCAATTCAAGGATTGCCGCAACAAGATCCAGCACAGATAGGTCAAATTGATCGCGATGAAGTCCCCGACCAACAGGAATATTTTTTCAATCGCTTTGGGCATGGATCGAATTTCAACCTCGAATCGGATTCCAGATAACGACTTTTTCGCGTTTGATCAAAAACCCGATGATCGCCTGGAGTGAGGCCAGATTCACCAGGCAATAGTAAAATGGTGCATAAAACAGAAAATTACGATAGCGCTTTCTTTCCATCACATAACCAAACAGAGCAGCAGCATAAAACAGACATTGAAGGACCATGGTAATTTGAAAAAAAGTCGAGTCCAACAAAAACAAATTGAGGATAAAAAGAATCGGCAAATTAAAAGCGATCAGCCAGCGGAGGATTTTGTGAGAAAATAATTGAATGCTCAGCATGGGATATTTAATCGGATTCAAAAATGTTCGATGGTGCAACAGCGCCGAGAAGCTGCGGTTGATAATGCGTTTCTTTCGCTGATACTCTTCCTCAAAGCTGCTGGTGGTTTGTTCAAAACACAGCGCTTCCGGTTCATAAACAGTCCGATAGCCCTGCTCAATGATCATTAACGGCTCGATAAAGTCGCTAATGATTTCCTCACCCAGTGGAACGTACAAATTCTTACGCACGGCATAGATTGACCCATTGGCTCCGAGAATCGATGCGGCACGGTTCTCCTGTCGTTTGAGAAATTTCTCATAGTCCCAATATACGTTCTCCGCCTCTCCAATGGGATTATCTCCTTTCGGTACATAGACCAGTTCACCGCAAACACACCCGACAGTAGGATCGAAAAAATTGCGGACGATTTTGCGGATCGCATCTGGGCGATAGAAGGCATTGGCATCGGAAAAAACGATGATCTCGCCGCGAGCAGAGCTCACCGCCAGATTTTGCCCCGCGGTCTTCCCCTTTCGCTCTGGCAGCCGAAACAAAATAACCCCCCGCGGTTCATAGCGCCGTACGATCGCATCCGTCCCATCGGTAGACGCATCGGAGAATACCATGATTTCCAGCTTATCTTTTGGATAATCCAGCAAGAGACAATTCTCCAACTTTTGTTCGATCACCGCTGCCTCGTTATAGGCCGAAACAATGAGCGTCACGGTCGGTTCAATATCTTCGCTCTTGCGAACCGACTGCTGCTTGATAGCCGCCATGAGCGTAATGAGCAGCGGATAGCCGATGTAGACGTAAAGAATGATCGCGACGAAGAAATAAAAGATGGCTGCTAACATAGAGTCTGATTTGATTATATAAGGTCGACCCGTCAGACCAGTGAAGCGAACGCTGGCGGTGTGATTGGCTGATCACCCGCGAACACGGTTCAGCCATCAAAGATCAACAATGCTGATTATTCTACTTTATGCGTCAGTGGATCGTTCCCTGGGCGGAACGCTAAAGCCGCTGGGCTAAGATGGCGACGATCCGTTGCGCGGCTTGGCCATCCCAGAGCGGAGGAACCTGCCCCTGACGGGAATGACCATCGAGAATTTTAAAGCTCTCTTCTACAATGCGATCCGTATCCATCCCTACCAGCACATTGGTGCCGATCTCGACCGTCACCGGGCGCTCCGTATTCCGCCGAAGTGTGAGACAAGGAATGCCCAGTACGGTGGTTTCCTCCTGAATTCCCCCGGAATCCGTCAGCACCAGGCTGGCATGGTTCATCAATTTCAAGAAATCCAGATACCCTAATGGTTCGATCAGTCGAAGGTTTTTCGCTTTCGCGATGCGATGATCGAATTGAAATTGGGTCAGCATCTTCCGAGACCTGGGATGAATCGGAAATATGATCGGCACACGCAATGCAATTTGTTCGAGCGCCAGGAGGATCTGATCAAAATTGCGCTGATCATCCACATTGCTGGGCCGATGTAATGTCAACAACGCATAGGGCTGATGGTTAAGGCCTAAATCGTCGAGAACAGTCGATTGTTGGGCGCGTTTTAAGTGGCTCATCAACGAATCGATCATCACATTGCCAACGAAATGGATTTTGTCCGGATCGATCCCTTCGTGCAGCAAATTGCGTCGTCCGCTCTCTTCGGTGACGAATAAAAAATCCGCCAGGCTATCGGTAACCAATCGATTGATCTCCTCTGGCATGGTGCGATCGAAGCTGCGCAGCCCTGCCTCCACATGGGCGATTGGGACCTGCAATTTGGAAGCAACCAGGGACGCCGCCAGAGTGGAATTGACATCCCCTACCACCAACACCAACTGCGGCTTGCGCTCCAAGAGGATTCGTTCCAGAGCAATCATGATCGCCCCAGTTTGCTGCGCATGGCTGCCAGATCCGCAGCCCAAATAAATATCTGGCTCTGGAAGATTCAAATCATGAAAGAAGATCTGCGACATCTTCTCATCATAATGCTGGCCTGTGTGCACCAACGTCGCGACAAATCGATCCGAGGCCTGCATTAACCGATGGATCGGGGCGATCTTCATGAAATTGGGGCGCGCCCCAACAATATTCAATATGTGAATTTTTTTCCGCTGCATGTCCATGATGCCTTCGCCATTTTTCTTCCCCAAAGAAGCGTCATCACGCTTCTTTCTGATTGTTCGTTTTTTTCTCTTCTTGTTCGTTGGATATTCGTGCCAACGAGCAATGACGGAGATCCTTGCTCTCTTTGCTAATTGTTGATTTGATCCAGCTTCCGGCCCTGAAAATTGGCAGTGCATATTTAGTGGGACACTTGCCATTCACAAATCGAATGGAGTCCGGTGCGCTTCGAATCTGGTCGATTGCCCGAAAAGCGAACGGCATACTGTCAATAGACCATTGCTTTCGGGCAATCGTTTACACCGAAGTCAATTAAACTGAATTTCTGAATTCAATATGACGCCATAAAATTGCCCGGCCAGCCAAGCGAAGATTCAGCGATAGACTTTTCGGTCGCCAAATTCGCTGCTTGATTTCATGTACTGCTTTGCAAACATGCCAGGAAATTTTATAGCAATCGTGCATTTTGGAGCCTCAGACGATGATGAAGCGAATTTATTGCGAAGGAGATTCTTCTTTGCAATAAATATCGGTGTAGAAGCCGCGCCCCGAGCCCAGCTTGACGATCTTATCGAGACCGTCTTTGATATTTTTCGTGAGATTTCGGGTGTCTACCAATGCCTTGGAGTGCTTCAATATGAACTCGGCATCATAAACATCATGATCGGCTGTGACCACCACCACATCCTGGGCCTCGAGCAGCTCTTTGGTCAGCGGCTGCGATTGATACAGTTTGCCGGCAATTTTGATCTGAGGCACGTACGGATCGTTGTAGCAGAGCTGTTTTACACCGCGCTGCAACAGCAGCTCCATGATTTTGATGGCCGGGGAGTTCCGGGTATCGTCGACGTTTTTCTTAAACGCGATTCCCAGGATCAGGATTTTTCCTTTGCGGATCGACGAGTCCACGTTCGCCAATGCACGCCGGATGTTGCCGATCACATAGAAGGGCATTTCTTCGTTCGTCTCGGCTGCCAATTCGATGAATTTGGTGTGAAAATCGTATTCGCGAGCCTTCCAGGCCAGATAATAGGGATCGATCAGGATGCAGTGCCCGCCGATTCCAGGGCCTGGATAAAACGGCATAAAACCGAACGGCTTGGTCGCAGCAGCATCGATAACCTCCCAGATATCGATGCCCCCCATGCGATCGCACAATTGCGCCATTTCGTTGACCAAAGCGATGTTCACACTGCGGAAAATATTTTCCAGCAGCTTTTCCATCTCAGCGACTCGAGGGCTTGACACGGTATGCACTTGTTTCACCACCTGGGCAATCGCCAGGCGGGCGATCTCTGTGCATCGTGGAGTGACGCCTCCAACCACTATCGGCGTATTCTCAGTGGTAAATTTCTTGTTGCCCGGATCAATTCGCTCTGGTGAGAAGGCGAGGTAAAAATCCTGTCCAACCTTTAGTCCAGTTTGCTCCAGAATCGGCAGCACCTCTTTCTCGGTCGTTTCAGGATAGGTGGTGCTCTTTAAAATCACCAATTGCTCGCGCCGTAGCCCTTTGGCAATCTGGCGGGTGGCATCCCAAATATAGCTATTATCCGGGTCTTTATGAATCGTGAACGGCGTTGGCACGCAGATATAAATGACATCCATTTCAGAGACACGATCGTAATTGTTCGCTGCGGAAAGCTTGCCTTGCTTCACGGCATTTACAAATTTCTCAGTCGGTACATCATCAATATAATTTTCGACCCGATGAATCTTATCGATCTTTTTCTGATCTAAATCAACGCCGAGCACATTAAATCCCTTGTCGGCATATTCCACAGCCAGTGGTAATCCTACATAGCCCAAACCAATAATCCCTATTGTTGCGGTTTTGTTCTGAATTTTTTCTGTTAATCCCATATTCTCTCCAATAGTTATTTTATCGATATCGTTGATTGATGGTCATGGTAGTAAATATCCGTTGCTGCGAATCGTCATCGACCCATTCGTCACCTGTTTATCGATATATCAGTTAAAGCTTATATTGCCGTTTGTAATATTCCAGATATTCTCCGCTTTTGATTTTCTGCCACCACGATCGGTTGTTATTGTACCAATCGATGGTGAACGACATGGCCTCATCGAATGAAGTTTTGGGTTGCCATCCCAGCGATTTCAATTTGCTGCAATCAACCGAATAACGCCGGTCATGGCCAGGGCGATCTGGAACGAATTGGATCAATTCTTCAGATTTGCCCAGTTTGTTAAGGATCAGCCGTGTGATCTCCAGATTATTTCGTTCGTTGCCAGCTCCGATATTATACGTCTCTCCATTTTGGCCATATTTTAATAAAAACTCGATCGCATCGCAGTGATCCCGGACAAAAATCCAATCGCGGACATTTTTGCCATCGCCATACAGCGGCAGTTTCTTGTCCTCAATGGCATTGGTGACGAACAATGGGATCAATTTCTCTGGATATTGATAAGGTCCAAAATTGTTGGAGCAACGCGTGATGATGACTGGCACCCGATAAGTGACAAAATAGGAATAGGCCAATCGATCGGCCCCAGCCTTGGAGGCGGAATAGGGGCTCGAGGGCATCAGCGCATCGGTCTCCTTGAACGAGCCGTCGAGGATGCTCCCATAAACCTCATCCGTGCTAATCTGAACAAACCGTGCTATCTTGTTCTTCCGGGCTGCCTCCAGCAATACGAACGTGCCAAAAATGTCGGTCCGAATGAAATCATCCGGCCTGCCAATGGAGCGGTCCACGTGGCTTTCGGCCGCGAAGTTGATGACGAAATCGCATCCCGGCATCAGTTGTTCCACGAGACTGGCGTCACAGATATCGCCCTTTACAAATCGATAATTGGGATGCGTTTCGATATCTTTCAAATTATCCAGATTGCCCGCATAGGTCAATTTGTCGAGATTAATGACCTCATCGTCTCCTCCTTTTTCAAACAAATAATGAATGAAATTGCTACCAATAAATCCAGCTCCGCCGGTAATGAGATACTTTGCCATGATGCAGTCCCCTCATGAATGTTCTTGGCTTAAAATTAGCTTAAAGTTCTAGAATGAATTGTGGTCATTGAAAATGAAAATTCTTTGGCTACGAAGTATATGGAATGACACGAGACTTGTAGAACAAAAAGCGTTTTTGGTGAATTTTCGTCTGTCCCCTGGGGCGATCATTTCCATTTTGGAAATTCAGGATCAATATTACCTCGCTAATTGAACTGCTATGATTGCCCATCAGTGACAAGCAGCTACGTAAATCGACACAAAAAAGCCGGGAAAATCGCTATGATCATGGTTAAAAGAACCGTTCGATATAGCTTCGCATTGCTCCTCATGCACAAATCGGAGGATCGCACCAAAATGACACCCAATTTCTCATCAGAAAATAGTTCCCATGCAAATTCTAACTCCGTGTCCCAATTTTGCTGGCCGCAGACAAAGAACTATTACGGAATGGTACTTTAAAAATCGCTTTAGGCGAAAGTAGTAGAAATTGAATTTTCACCCCTATTTTAGAGCCTTCAAATTTAGCCCAACTAACGAGTGTCGCTGGTCGAAAAATAAATTGCCGAATATGTTAAGCTCATCAAGATAGCAGCCCTGTATTTAACCTCCAATAATCGTCTGCCTTCGAATTAGGCTTTATGAGGAAAGCCAGGGAAGTTCCATCACATCGGGATTTTCACTGTGTTATTGACGATGCGAAAATATCAAAAGTTTTCGAAATAAAAAATCCCAGTTATAGGGGGAATGGCTGTATCTCGCCCGATCACCTCCCATTTCACCAAATAGCCATGAAGTCAAATTTTTGGAAGTCGCAATCTGAATCCAATTTAGCTTCAGCGCTTTTCCACGGTTCAAAATAATTGCATGCGCGAAAAGGCATGCTGCCAAAATTTAAAGGGCAAAATGTACAAAATTCCCAGACAAAAGTCAATGATTTAATCGTTAAGCTTATGGCATAAATTGGCCTTAATTTCGAAAATAAAAGGGCCAAGGAATCCATGAGGCAATTTGTGAAGCTTGTTTCATGAAAAGTTTATCCCAAAAGGAAGCCACGTCATTTCATTGCGCAATGGGGGCTCAGGGCATAAAAGCGTTTGGAGCTTTAGACCAATTCGCTCTGCGAAAGGATGAAATAAAAAGCTTGCAATGATCAAAGAGGTTTTTCTCTCAGTATGCAGCAATGGTTTTAAAACCCAAGAGGATTTTCGACAAGAAAAGTGAGATGAGAGCGGCTGCTTTATGAAACGTTTTTGAAAAAAAGTGATTAGTAGAGGGCTTCCAAATTAACATTTCAATGGGGGGTGTCATTGTGAGGAGCGAAGCGACGAAGCAAACTGTTAAATAAAGATTGCTTCGCTTGCAATGACGTTGTGTTGTAACGATAATTGACAATGGTTCTACTAGAATAAATTTTGGCTGCCTGATTTGCACGGAGAAAACAAATCCTCATCGATCGATTTGAAGCAAATCGGATCGGATGAAACTCGTTCTGCATGATGTTCTATGATGCGGAAAAGCAAGGCGGTGATTTCACGGATGCCCAATTTGATAGAACTTTCGGCACTGGACATCTTGATATAAGCAATGCTCCAACGAAATAGCAGCGCGCGGAATCAGAAATTACTGGTCTCAGTCATTTTTTTTCTTCGATGGTCGAGAGGTCTTGAGATAGACATGTATGCCGATCCCGGCAGCGATCACCAGATTGGAGATCAAAAAAGTGTTCCAGAACGGGCTGGCGAACCAGGAACGGCTGAATAACATGCGACCAATGAGAATCAAAAAGCTGAGGAGCACGAGCAGTGCACCATAGGCATAATTCAGATAAATATTGGATTGATCATACTCTTCGAAGAAGATTCTGATCACATAAAAGCTAACGAGACTGGTAATGATTCCAAAAAGAATTTCGAATAGCATGATTGCCCTCCTCGCTTGATGCGCTGCACGATTATTTGGATGACCAGTCAACTTCATTGCGATTGAATTGATTGATGAACTTGATTAAAACAAACAGAGGGAAGTGATCCAACAAGCATGCTATATTGGGCGATTTAAGCGTACAGGCTTGAGGACAAAAACGGAAGAAAGCAGTTCAGCAGTTAGTAAGTAAGTGCAGATATATATTCCCAGACTCCAGATCGCTTCAGGCATCGTCGCAAGATGAAATCTCCTCATCACACCCGTTGTTGAATCGATGCTGCTGTTTGCCGGTTCGTGAATGCGAAGTTAGATTTTCGGGTTCTATCACCTCCAATCTGGATTTCTTTAGCCTCTGCAAAAGAACCAACAATGAGCCATTGAGGGAAGCGGAGAAGCAACTCTTTAAAAGCATTAAAGGATTCCTCGCTTCGCTCGGAATGATTCCATCCCGTATTTTGCAGGACTCAAGATTGTTTGAATGAAGAAACTGAACAAATCGCTACTGATAATATACACAGATTATTTGCAAAGTCAAGCGATTTTTCGAAGCTGAACATAACCGTTGGGCCAGGGCCGAGAAGGAGTGTGTCCAGATCGAATGACTAACCTGAGGACCAGTGATATGTCACGAGATCGCAAGGTGACATTGGATTTTACTCTTGCTCTTCACCGAAATAGATAAAACGATCGATCAGATGGACGTAGTTGCTCCAGGCCCGTCCTGGTTCTTTTTCTTTGTTCATGATTCGCTGGAAAGCAGCCACAGAGGAATCCAGGTTGTCGATAAAGTTCAAAATCAGGGCCTCGATGGTCATGGGGACCACAGGAGAGCCGCGCTCTTTCTCGCCGTGATGGCTTAACATGCAATGCACAAGCTGTTGTTGCAGCGATGCTGGGAAGCTATTGAGCTGTTCTATTTTCTGCATGACCAGGTTAGTCCCCAGAATAATGTGCCCCAATAATCGGCCTGGAGTGGAGTAATCGACAAAGCCGTGGGTGGTGAACTCTTCGATTTTCCCCACATCGTGCAGAAAAGCAGCAGTCAGCAGGAGATCTCCATTCACGAGATTGCCATAATAATTCACAAAAAATTGGCAGATCTGGACCACTGAAAGCGTGTGCTCCAACAGGCCGCCGACATAAGTGTGATGCCAAAGCTTGCCTCCAGGCGCATGACAGAAGCGACGCTCGAAATCTGGATCGCTAAGAAAAAGGTCGATGAGGCGTTTCAGATCAGGATGGGTTACTGCCTCGAGGCTGGATTTGAGCCCTGCAAACATCTCAGGAATACTTTTAGGTGTTGTTGGAAGAAACTGTTCTGGCTGAACCGAATCGCTGGCAGTGGCTTTTCGAATCTGATCGATGGACAGATGGTTCTGATCGAGAAACGTGATCACTTTGCCTCTGACTTTGACGATATCACCGACCTGAATCGTTTTGTTTGCTGTTTCGATATCCTTCCACAATGAGCCGCGAATGCGACCCGTGCGGTCACCCAATTCAAAAGACAGATAAACTTCATTGGTCGCCTTCTTATCTTTGAGCTCCTTTTTTCTGATGATATAATACCCAAGCACCACATCCCCTGGCACCAGATCGACAATTCGTTTCTGTTCCATGAGGGCTCCCTCCTTGGTGTTCGGCTAATACGGTTTAAGGATCAATAGATCGGAATCAGATGAACTGATTTTGACGCTATCGGTAAGAGCAATATGATAGTCATTATTCAGCCACAATCGAGTTTGATCTTTATAGTGCTGGCTGAACGGATGACCGGATTGGCCAGTGGTGATCACCATGAGAGAACGACTGCGGTCGGCCAGATCCACGATCTGCCGCATCGATGGCCCGGCGATCACTCGAAAATCGGACTGACTCACCGAATAGGTGGCATTATTGACCGTGTTATAGCTACCGCCGAGGGGAAATGGGCCGATATTGAGCCAGCGGTCCAGCGGGGAGCGTTTCCCCAGGGCATGAGAAAAAGTGATGGTATGAAGATTCCCCCAACGCCAATGATCAACCACGGCGCCCGAAACGATCTTCATGGTCGCGAGGGCTTCGGTGAGAGAAACCTGAATAACGTCCTGAAGCGTTTCCTTCACCGATGGGGTATTCACGTTATCGAACCAATTGGAGCTGGATTGCGTGATGAGATGATCGGTGATGCGAATGAGCATCCCGGGAAATTGAGCAAGTTCGCGATATAGTGTATCGCCCAGTTCATCCGCAAAGATGTTTCGGTAAAATCGGGTGAGAAATACCTCAAAGATCGCGGCTGCTGGGGAGCTGGCATCTGAATTCAGGTCCCAGCGCTGCAACGCGTGGATGGCATATTGGTCGAATGGATCTATTATTTGCACCTTGGGCAACTCATTGCGGAGCAGAGGCATGAGGAATTGGGCGTGCAGAGAAAATTGATCCGCTTGAACACGTTTGAAATCATCTATGCCATGACGATCTTTCATGCCCAGCAATTGGCCGATGCGCTGCGCGCGATATGGGGGTTCCCAATAGCTGCTCAAGTAATAGGGATAGCGATCGCCAACCACTTTGTTATTTGCGGTTATAATTACCCCGTCGGCTGGATTGAACAGATGTGGCAATTGATCGAACGGGATAGCGCCCAGCCAGTCGCCCTTGCCAGTCCAGGCGGGTTGGGGAATGATGCCAGCGCCTGCCTGCCGGAGCGGAATATATCCAGCGCAATAATAGCCGATATTGCCAGCCGTATCGGCATAGATGAAGTTCTGGGCCGGTGCAGTGAAAAGCTTTAAGCCTGAGACAAATTCATCCCAATTTTTAGCCCGATTGATATAATAAAACGCCAGGACTTCATCGCTGGGCATTTGCCCGGTCCATTTCATTGAGATCGCTGTGCCTGATCCAGCAATGGCAGGGTGGAGGTCAGAAATGATCGGGCCATGCTGCGTTGCAACGACCAGAAAACTATCGGCTGGCTGATCTTTGATGGGGATCAATTCAACGGTGGCGCTCATCTCTCGCCAGTCTGTGCCAGACCAATATTGAGTGGGGTTTGCTGGATTGATTTTTTCCACAAAAAAATCGCATCCATCCGCCATGGCATTGGTGAGGCCCCAGGCGATGGTTGAGTTGTGGCCGATGACAATGCCCGGGACTCCCGGGAACGATACGCCGTAACAATCGATGTCCGGGGCATGGAGATGCACTTCGTACCAGATGGATGGAGCCTGGTGCATCAGATGAGGATCGTTGGCTAACAATGGCTTGCCCGATTGCGTTCGCGTTCCAGATAGTACCCAGCTATTGCTGCCCACCCCTGGAACAGTGCCAGAGAACAATCCTGTGATGCCCTGGGTCAAGCGTAGCCGCGCCGGTTTTAGTGGATGCAATAGATGTTCGATATCCTTGACGATCATTGTAGCGTCCACGCTGTAATCGGGCAGGATTTCTTTTAGCTTCTCCGGCGGCACACGACCGGCTATCCCAGCCATCACCGGATCGACTTCCCAGGCCAGTTCCAGTACCCAGGCGACCAGCCGTTGATAGGCCAGGCTATGTTCGATTTTCCACGGCTCCGGTTCAGTCGCATACTGCAGCAGGCTGAATTCGATGGGCAGCCGCCGGTCGTTCTGCGTGAGATATGCGTTGACGCCAGCAGCGTAAGCCCCAAGAATTTCGCGCGACTTTGAGGAGATGTGATTGGCTAAGGTTTCGGCGACCCGAGGAATTCCAATAGTCCTTAGCCGGCGATCATAGCCGAGGGCCTGCGACCCAAACACCTCGGATAGCCTACCAGTTGCTGCCCGACGATTCAGTTCCATTTGCCAGAAGCGATCCTGAGCCGTTACATACCCCATGGCAAAATATAAATCCGCATCATTTTGTGCAAAAATATGGGGCACACCGAATTGGTCGCGATAGATTTTGACAGGGGACTGAAGCCCTTTCAATTCAATGACTCCTTTAGTCTTTGGCATTGGTCGCTTCACGACCTGAACCCCCAGAAAAATGATCACAACTGCCATGAAAACTAAAATTCCCAAAATCCCAATTGCAATTTTCAACAGTCTTGGCACGTTACTTCCTCCATCGCGGGTGAATTCGTTTTATCCATTCAGCGGAATCATGTGTTATGTCGAATAGGGTTGATTGTCAGTCGAACGATATCATTCCAATTGATAAATCAGGCATCTGTCCCAAAATCGATCTGATGAACCGGACATGCGATCCCACCTGAGAGCCATAGAATAATTATTGAAGTATTTTTTGAATGAAGTGGGATGATGAAATTCATTGTTCAATCTGAGAAGCCAGTCATTTTATGCATGAAGTCAGGCTTTTCACTATTTGCTGCTGGCTCATGAAATACCTCGGACCAATATTTCTAATTGCTCGCTGTTGCATTTATGGACGCTTTCAGCGAACCAATTCAATTGGCACAGTGAAAATTCTTTGCAATCGATCTCGGTCGATGAATTCGATGATCCCAAAAACATAAAAACCATCTGGGGGTATTCTTGGGCTGCTGGACAAAGTGAGTTCGAGACGATTGGTGACAAACGGATACAATTTAAAAACCCGGTCGGCCTCATGATAGATTTTAATATTGATGTTGTCCCGAGTATAAAATTTCTCGATTATGGTGAAGCCCCAATGGCTATTATAACTGGAATATGCAAACGCAGCAGCCAATTCAAGCGTATATTGGCCTGGCGCGATCTGATCCAGCACCACTTTAAATTGATCGGTATTGAATGCATCCTGATAGACTGCGACCCCAGAGGCATCATAGACGTTGACGGCGAGGTCAGTGAATTTGAGAAACGATTCGTCGTCCACATCGATGTCAAACTCGACCCGCTCCACTGAAGTTTCAACAGTGAAATCATAGGTAAAAGTATCGCTATCCCGAACCTCCCGATGTAACTGGCGTTGAAACCCCTGCACTTTGCCACGGCCAAAGCCATAGAAAGCAGTGCCGAACTGATTGGTGACCGTAAGTTTGGCGGTTGGTGACTGACCAGATTGATACCGAAAATTTGAAAGCGGCAATGGTTCGATCTTAAAGCTGCCAAAGCGAATGGTCAGATCATAGTATGAAGGCCGGGAATTTTGGAAGTCCGCGTAAACATCGATCTCCCAGATGCCTGGCCCCAGCGCTTCGGCTGGGATGATCTGCATTTCCTGATTCTGCTGTTTGCTGGATATTTTCGGAGTTGAGGCATATTTGATCCCAGCCGGCGTAAAGATGAAGCAGGTCACATCGCAAAAATTGGTTTTACTGGGAGCAAGCGAAATCTGGCAGGTGGTCGCGCCGGGTGGCACGAGGACAAAATAGCGCTCGACATCTCCTGGGCTGAGACGTCGATTCATGAAATTTTGCTGATACTGATTGCCATGATCAAATTGATGCGGGATGATGATCGTTGCAAGCAGTTCGAACTCGCGAGCAAAGGGTTGATAGCGCGGTTTTCCTGGGATTTTGCGATAGGCGATGATTTTGCCGACATATAGCCCAGGCTGGGTTAAAAGCTCCGGCCGATAATCAACTGTTACCGTAGCGGCTCGCTCCCCTTGAATATAAATCGATCCCTGTCGCGCTGAGAGCCAGGGATGGGAGGCCTGAAGATCATAGGCGCGATAAAAATTGGCTCGATCATCTGCCGGGAGGCTATCCGGGAATATTGGCCGAATCGTGAAGATTTGGGCCTCACGATCAGCCGGATAGTAGCTGCCCGTGCGCCAGTAAGCTGCGGCAGCTACTCCATCGGGTTGGCCTGGACATTCGGTGGTAATTTGATAGTCGAAAATAGGAATGTCGCGCGAATGTGCGGAATAGTCCTTTAAAAATTGAAATGCCAGAGGCACGTTGATGACGCCGTTTCCCTGATCCAAAAAGGTCGCGCCAGGCATTGGTCGAGCGGTATATTTCAACGCGCGATGCAAGAGCAAATTGTTGATGATTTGCGCTGGGACGTTCTGGAGGCAGGCGCTCCATAGCAATGCAGCAGCGCCGGCGACCTGTGGCGCGGCCATGCTGGTGCCTTTCAACAAACTCTGATCGGTAAATTTGGGAACAGTGGCAGCCGCGGCTCCTGGCGCCAGTGCATCGGGCTTATTCAGCTCGCCACCACGGCTGCTGAAATAGAAAATCTTATCCCTTTCGATTCTGGCGCCATAGCAATCCCGCGCGATGTCCACTGGTAGCATCGCGCCAACCGAGAATGCCAGATTCGCCGCTGCTGGACTCCCTGTGGTCGAGATGCCTGGGCCATCATTGCCATTGCTCACAGCAATAAAGACATTTTGATTGTTCGATAGCACGCTGGAAACAATGTGATCAATATCGCTATGACCTTCGCGAATTGAACCGATGCCATAACTCAAATTTATCACCACCGGTTGCCTGGTTCGCCGAGCAAAGTCTTCGACAAAGTTGAGCGCTTTGCGCATACTGCCCGACACTGTGCAACTCCCCTCATAATTCCCGCTGCCAATTTTAAGGCTGATGATTTGTGCCCCTGGGGCAATCCCGTGAAAATCGGCCTGGCCATGGAGTTGAAACCCTGCTGCGATCCCGGCCACATGCGTACCATGGCCGCTATCATCAAAATGGAGCGATACTTTGTCGTAAGGATGAATATTCAAAACGAAGGTCATAGGCCTGCGATCGAATTTTGGGTCACCCCCGCGAAATTGAAACGTGTCGTAATTCAGCCGATAGTCGCGGAGCGGTTGTTCGTCCTCAACATGCCCATCGGCATCGGTATCTACATACGCGATCCAGTAACTGCTATCCTCTCTTGCAACGGGAAATGCGAGGATTCCAAACCGGTCGTCCTGCCGACCATTGCTATTTATGTCTGGTACATCTGAATTTTTGAATCGCTGTTCATCGAGATAGCCAATAAAATATTCGCTATCGCTGGGCTGATATTCTAACAGATGATAATTGTAAAGGCGAAAGCCATCTGCATGCTCGATGAATTGTTCACGTCCCTCCGATTTGATTTCTCCGGCGGAGAGCACCACATCGCCCTGCCCTGAAAAATCTCGTGCATCGATCACTTTTACCTGCCCGGTCGAAGTTTTTGTCAAGCCAGCCACGCTCATATCAACGCCGCTATCGAGGATGAAAATCACAACACCACGACCATCCCATTGTGGGTGCGTTTGTATGAACTCCCTGGCACCTATGGCAGTTGTGGAGAGAAAGCTCCATTCGGGATCGTTTTTTCCCTGGCAAACCGCCAGCGGCAATTTTAGCCATGAGATGAAAATCGTGATGATCAGACTGAGCAAAGCATGGCGAGCGCGTTGTGTGTTCATGAAGTCTTCTCCTGGTGGTGATCGTTCCTGTTTTTATCGGTTAAACAATTCAGTCGGCCAGAGGTTGCATTTTTGAATAAAAAGTTGCAGCGAGAAAAAAAGGCCCTCCACAGTCGTCCTGATGATGCTCGAAGAATTGGTAAACCTCAAAACGTACAAAGGATCGTTCGGGTTCAGATCCGCTTTGGTGCATTAATCAGCAAAACCGTTATGATAAACCAAGAAGTCGACGGGCATTGTCGCCAAGGATCAAAGATTTGTCGCGGTCTGAAAGCACGAGTCGTTGAATGCGTTCGATATTTCTCAGCAAATTCTCCTTTCCGAATGGCGTGTCGGAGCCCAATACCACATGATCGGCTCCAAATGTGGCGATCGCCGTCATAATTCGGTGATTCGAGATTAGCGGGGTGGGAGAAATATCGAAATAAACGTTGGACAATCGCTTTGCCTGACGCGCGAAAATTTCCAGACCGATGAGATGCGCGATGATGAATTTTGTCTCTGGGAAATCGGTGACCAAATCTATGCAGTCGATCACATCTCTTTTGCCATAGAGGTGGAGAAAAATTGGAAGCTGATGCTGAGCGGCAAAACGAATGATTTCGGGCAGCAGCGGATGATTCAACCTGAAGTAATCCGATGGCTGGTGCAATTTGATCATTTTGAAATGCCATTGTGAATGGCAATGGCTCAACTCGGAGAGCGCGTTGGGCACCAATGGATCGATCCAGTAACATTGCAGGATGCGCTCTGGACTGCGTTGGGTCAATTCATAGACATATCGATTGTCGGCGGATGGCTGTCGTCGGATGCTTGGATATGTCAAAAGCCGGATAATTCGGTTGATCAGAAACATTGGATCTGAACGAGGGAACCAATCCGCTAAAGCTGGAGAATTCTGTTTGTTCTCTTGATTTGGCAGCCCTGGGCAGAGAACCACCTTTGAGACCTGAGCGCGATCCAGGGTCTGAATGATACTTTCAACCCGAAAAAATTCGCCACTGGAATGGGCGTGCAAATCGATGATCATAGCAGCGCTTTATCGTTGATGAATAGCGAAAGATAATGAACCGAGCCGATTTTCTCAGTATGCTGCCATCGGAATCCATAGTTAGAGACGATGGCGGTTACGGTCTCTGGGATAAGACGGATCGAAACAGGCGGGCCTGGTTGGCTTTCAATTTTTTCGAATTCAACCACGGCAAAGCGGCCGCCTGGTTTTAACACACGGTTGATCTCTTTTAATACGCCCGCCTCGGTATGCTCGATGACAAAGTCGTGCAGCACTGTTGCCAGCAGGCAGATATCAGCGCATGAGGTTTTCAATGGAATGGATTGCGTGGCATTGGCCAATATGGGGGTCACGATGGAAACATTCCGCTGCTTGATCAGATTGCTCAAATGCACCAGGCCTTCATGCCAGAGATCGACTGCATAAACTCGGCCGCCCGGACCCACATAGTGAGAGGCGGCCAACGCATAATCGCCGAATCCGCAGGCAACGTCCACGAATACCATGCCCCCTTGCAACTGGATTGTATCGAAAAGCCTTGGGGAATCGATTTGATGATAGCTACTGCCACCAGCAGCAATCGGTTTTTGATGCATGATGAGAACCTCGTTTTAACGGTCGCTTGCGAGTTGCTGTCTGCAGAAATCTTCGAGCCCGCGAAATACGGCGCTGGCCAGTCGATCGAGAAATCGTTCATCCATGAGCAGCATTTCGTCCTCAGGATGGGAGAGGAACGCGCCCTCAACCAGCACGATGAGCATGTCGGTCTGCCGTGTCACATAATAATCGGACTGGATGAATCCGAACGGCGCTAATCCCAAGTCGAGCAAGTGGGGGTAGATGGTCCGAGCGAGTTGTTGATTTTGTGGGATGGTGAAATATGTGCTGGTGCCGCGGACTGCCAGAGGATCTGCGCTGGCTCCAATAGAGTTGTTATGCAGCCAGCAGAAAATATGGCTGTTGGCGCGTCGGGCGATATCGATTCGTTCTGCCAGGCTCAAGGTGGTATCGGATTGGCGCGTCAGCACCACTTTTGCCCCGGCGGAGTCCAATCGCGCCGCCAACTTTTTGGTGTAAATCAGATTGACATCTTTCTCCATCAATCCAGTTGCGCCGACCGCACCATACTCTGTGCCACCGTGGCCGGCATCCAGGGTGAAAGTCAGTCCAGCGACCGGGCTGTTCGGTGGCGCAGCGATCTTCGGCGCTCGCCGGATCTCGAGGATCATTCGGCCGTCGGCAAACCGAACCCGATGACCCCATTGCTGAGGCTGGTTCAACTCCACGATCAGTTTGAACACATCAGCGCTGGGTTGCTGCCAGCGGATCAACCGGATGGTTGTGTCTTTTGACGGGTAGGTGATCCATTGAGAGGTGAGATGAGCGCCGTAGACCGTCAGCTCTAACATCGCTGGCTCGATGCTCTGCTGAATTTGATATGGGCAGTACGCTTGAACGTTCATGCTGAGCTGAATCCAATCGCCGCTAAAACTGATAGATGGGAGGCTGATGGTTGTTTTGGGCAGCGGCGTGCCCTGCGGTAATAGCTCAACATCGCTGCTGGCAATATAGGCGTAATCGGCCTCTGTTAATCGGACCTTATAATGCATCCCACGTTGGCCGACGATCTGAAGCCGCACGCCAGCCGGAAGTATAGACATCACTCCCCATCCGGAGGGTGCAGTCTTCAAGTGAGTTGTATTTTTTGTCACCGCAATGATCGGGCTCGCGTCCGGGACAACGCTAACCAATCCTTTGGACAAGGCATGTGCTTTGTGGCCATCGATTCCCTTAAGTTCAAATTTGACCGGCTGAGGGCTGATCGGTTTATTGGTGTGAAGTCGGATCGCTCCAGCGTAAATACCACGCATGCCCAGGGCATCACCAGGCCGCAATTCCGTCATCTCAATATGCTTGCATAAACCAGCGATCGAGAACCAGGCCTTTCCCCCGGGGCTTCCTTTGATCCTCACTTCCAGCACGTCACCCGAACTCAACATGATGTTCTCATCAGGCCAGGCAATACGCGTATCCAGTTGCGTGGGACGGTCTGGGCTGATGGGGATTGCTGGACGCCGATAGATATGCAAGGTTGCCCGCTCCTCTCGGGTACTATCGGAGGCGATGATGGTGATTTGATTGTCCAAAAAATTGAGATCGACCCGGCCAACAAAGGCGCCGGATGGATAAACCCGGGTCGGCTGACCGTTGATGGTAACCCTGGCGGTGGGAAGCGTGCTTCCAGCGATTCGGATCTTGGTATAGGTCACACTATCGCCATCAACGGGAAAGCGAACCTGCAACAGGCGTTGTTCGCTGGATGCTTGCGCAAATAGCAGATTGGTCCAGGTGAAAATAAAAAAGAAGAGCGTTTTTCGGGTCGTTTGCATAAATAGACTCGTTCACGACATCGATATCGAATGAGCTTGGAGATGATGGCCTAATGCGATGAGCACAACTGTGTTCGATGATGGAATAAAAATGATTTCATTAGGGCGTAATTTTCCATCAGCGCTGAGGTCAAAATGATGGATATTCGCCCCTCACCTTCAATTCATGAGTTCGAGATTTCTACAGCCAATAGAGGATCCTGCCACAGCCCTCGCAATAGATCACCGAGGTGTCGGTACGGCCAATGGCTGACAGCGATGTCGGCAGCTTGATGAAACAGCCAAGGCAGGTATTGTCCTCTTTCACTGGGACGATGGCGCGCTTGTAGCGTTTTTTGAGCTTTTCGTAGCTGTACAACAATTGCTTGCTAATTTTAGCCGCCAGTTCTTCTCTGGCATTTTTGAGCTCATCTTCCCGTTCCGCACTAAATCCCAGACGTTTCACCTCAGACACTTCCTCGATCATCATATCGAGATCCTGAAGTGCGACCAGCATGTCCAGTTCGTTTTTTTTCTGCAAGACTGTTATCCCTTCGAAATGATTTCAGTAAATTCCTCGAACGTTTCTGCCTCGAGCAAGCGGCTTCGATTTTTGGCCTTACTTAAAATCTCAACCATTTTGCCCAGAATGGGGAGATACATATTGTTCTCATCCTGAGGCGGTGCGATGATCATGAAAACCAATTGCACTGGCTTGCCATCGATCGCATCGTATTCGATACCGTTCTTGGATTTGCCAAAAGCAATCATAATGTCCGATGCCGAGGTAGTTCGACCGTGAGGAATGGCCACTCCTTTGCCGATACCAGTGCTTCCCAAATGTTCGCGCTGCCTCAGCATCTCTAAGACGATTTCACTGTTCTTAAGATATTTGACCCGAACGAATTGATCGACTAATTCCTGGAGCAATTCGTCTTTGGTCCTTGCTTTGAGATCTGGAATGAAAAGTTGTTCATCAAAATACAATAGCAGATCATCATTATCCATAGTTGTTCCCTTCAACTGAAATGATGTTGTTCGCTAACCCAATGGCGTTGTATAATCTCGATCGACGCGAAGTCCCATGCGGTTTGAGCTTGCAAATAGAGCGCTCAGCGTCTTCAAAAATTTTTTCATAGAACAAATTCCAGGGACGACGGAATGAATTTCACTCCCTCGTCTGCTTTAAACCTCGAACTCGTCGTAGATCACCTGTCTTAATGCTGGGCGAATATAGATATGGTTTAATTCCAGCGATCTTAATTCTGAAGCGATCAATTTGATCTTGTTTTCGACTGGCAATTTGGGATTGATGATGAAGACGATTTTATTGGGTAAGCGGCAAAGACCGCCTGCAAAATCGCCTTTTTCATAACGGAGATCGATCGAAAGGCTCTGAATAAGGTTTTCCAACCCCTGCAAAATATGATGCGGTTTCATCGCGTGCGGCTCTATAAATATTGTTCTAAGTTTTTTCGCTTCATGGCATCCACCAGGTCCTTCACCTGTTGTGCCATATCCCGGCGACACACCAATAACGCATCGTCGGTATCAATAATGATCAAATTTTCTACGCCCAATGTCGCGATCATTCGTCGCGGCGAATCGATGAGACAACCTCGTGTGTCACGAATCAGATGGTTGCCAATAATCACATTAGCATTTTCATCATGATCTGAAATTTTATAGATCTCTTCCCAGCTTCCCACATCGTTCCAATCGAATTCTCCTTTTAATACAAATACCCTGGTCGATTGTTCCATAACACCATAATCAATCGAGATGCTTTTAATGGTGCAATATACCCTTTTAATCACCTCATCCTGTAAATTTGTTCCCAAATATTTTTCAATTTCCATTAAACCGTCATATAATTCTGGGAGGGCCTCTTCAATTTCTTTTAAAATGGAATTGACCGACCAGATGAACATTCCACTGTTCCATAAGAAATCGCCACTCTCCAAAAAACGATTGGCAGTGTGGGCATCTGGTTTCTCCGCAAAGGTTTTGACTTTGTACACCTTGATCCCATCGATTTCTTCAATCTGGCTATTGATTTGAATGTAGCCATAGCCCGTGGCTGGGTACGTGGGATGGATACCGATGGTGACCAGCCGATGTTCACTGGCAGCGACCTGCTCGGCAACGGCCAGGACTTTTCGGAATAGCGGTTCATTGTTGATCCGATGATCGGCTGGAAGCACAGCCATAATCGCATTGGGGTCACGATGCCGCAGCATTACGGCGCTCAGGCCAATGCATGGCGCTGTATTTTTCCCTTTTGGCTCGATAATCAGGTTTTCTGGCTTTAAAAACGGGAGCTGCTCTTTAATCTCTTCTAATTGTGGCTCGGTCGTTACCACATAAATTCGATCCTGGTCGATGATCCCCTGCAGCCGGGCAACGGTCGCCTGGATCATGGTTTTGTCATCTAAAATTTTCAATAACTGTTTCGGCCGTCGGGTTCGGCTTCGTGGCCAGAATCTGGTCCCAATCCCACCAGCCATGATCACCGCATACATAATCGATCCTCCACAATGAAATTCACTATAACCTAACTTAGTCAACCCATCATAGCATATACGCACATCCATTGTTCATTGCATAAACCACTCGATCGACATTTGCCGCCCCGCTCGGACGAATACGAACCCTTCCGATTTGAATTTGCCCAGGAATCGTTTTTGAGTCTATGTTAAAAAAGTCGGATTTGTCAGAACCTTGTAATGGCCAGTCATCGCGATCCGGCTAAGGCGGAGAAGCAATTTCACCTGGCAGAGGGCATTTTTATTCTAAAGATCATCTTCGACTTTATTCCTTCACCAGTTGTCCGCCAGTTGGTCGAACACCATTACAATTACCCAAAAAAATTTTTTGTAATGAACTCATCTTATTCGTTGTCAAAAGATAATGAATCTTATTTTAAATATCAAGTGGTTTGTTGAGAAAAACAGGTGAAACGGACATCCAAAACTAAGAGGGCTCACAGGCAGTTCAGCATGTATTCCATACAAATCCTTTTTGACATTTTTCAGATGCCTGCATGATAATTATTGCAATTTTAGCCAAAATTAATTATCTTTAGATCCGCATCTCCAAATGCACTCATGTGCAGGGATGCCATCATCTGATCGCACCCACTGGTCGCTGGCGATAATAATTGATCGATCGCGATATTTTCATGAGAGGAATATATGAAAGGCTCACAATCTGATCAAAAATATATTGCCCTGGATCATACTGGAGATATCCGGTTGAAAGTCATGGGCAAATCATTGCCCGATCTATTCATCAATGCTGGCTATGCGCTGTTCGATACGATCACCGAGGCGGATAAAATTGACGCGCAACTATCCGATGAAATCGAAGTTTCTGGGATCGACCGAGAGGAGTTGCTGGTGAATTGGTTATCGGAATTGAATTATCTATTTGTGACTGAAGGAAAGGTGTTCAATCGATTTGAGATCGAGCGATTCAAGGACACGGAGCTTTTTGCCAGAGCAATCGGAGAGAAATACAATAGCCATAAGCATCCATTACGCACCGAAATCAAGGCTGTCACTTTTCATGATCTGCTGATCAAAAAAGTCGGCGATCATTGGGAGACGAATATCGTGTTTGATATCTAAAAGAAAAATGGGCGGGAGGTGCAATTATGAGCGATGTTAAATTCAAGAAGATCCACGATTATCTTTGGGAGATTCCCAAAGAGAATAAGATGAATGTTCCAGGCCGAATCTACGCTTCGAAGCCGATGATCGATAAAATTCTGGCGGACAATTCCCCACTTCAGGTGCAAAATGTGTCGCAATTGCCTGGGATCGTCAACTATTCCATGGCCATGCCGGATATTCATTGGGGCTATGGTTTTCCAATTGGCGGTGTAGCGGCATTCGATATGAACAGTGGTGTGATTTCGCCAGGCGGGGTTGGATATGATATTAATTGTGGGGTTCGCTTGCTTCGAACTGCCATCACTCGATCAGATATTCAGGGTAAAATCCCAGAATTAGTGGATAATCTGTTCCATTACATTCCGTCAGGGGTCGGTTCAAAAGGCGATTTTAAAGTGAGCGAGAAGGATTTGAAGCAGGTGATGGTGAAAGGGGCGAGATGGATCGTTGAACAGGGGTACGGCGACGAATCCGACCTGGAAAAAATCGAAGAGCATGGGCAGATGGAAGGGGCAGATCCTGCGACGGTCTCGGACAAGGCGATCAAGCGCGGGCTGCCGCAGTTGGGCACGTTGGGCTCGGGAAATCATTTTGTCGAGATTCAATATGTCGAAGAAGTTTACGATGACTATCTGGCAAAACGGCTGGGCTTGTTCCCTGGTCAAATTACGGTCACGATCCATACCGGGTCCAGGGGGTTCGGCTATCAAATCTGCGACGATTATATCCGGACCATGATCCAGGCCTCGCAAAAGTATGGGATCGAATTGCCAGATCGCCAGCTTTGTTGCGCGCCGATCAACTCCCCGGAGGGTCAACGATATTTTGCCGCCATGGTCTGCGCCGTGAATTATGCATTTGCCAATCGGCAGGTGATTTCGTATTGGGTGAAGGAGGCCTTCATGCGCAGCCTCAATCTAAGCCCGAAACAGGTGCAGTTTGATACCGTGTATGAAGTGGCCCATAATATCGCCAAGATCGAAACGCATATCGTGGAGGGTAAACAGCGTCAATTCTGTGTTCATCGAAAGGGGGCTACGCGGGCGTTTGGCCCTGGGCGGGTCGAACTGCCTGAAATCTATCGGGATATTGGGCAGCCAGTGCTCATCCCAGGCGACATGGGGCGCTGCTCATACGTGCTGATCGGCACGGACACAGCGATGGAGCAAACTTTTGGGTCTACGTGCCACGGCGCGGGACGGTTGCTGAGTCGCAATCAGGCGATCAAAGTGGCGAAGGGCCGGGCGATCCATCGCGAGTTGGAGGATCAAGGCATCATTGCCCGTGCTGCCAGCCGCGGAACCATGGCCGAAGAAATACCTGAGGCTTATAAGGATGTCTCCGAAGTGGTCGACGCAGTGGTCGGTGCTGGCATCTCCAAAAAGGTCGCAAAATTGAGACCGCTGGGAGTAATCAAAGGCTAACCCCATTTTAAGCAGCCGATCGAACTTGGTGTCTGCGATGATCGGGCTAGTTTATTAGATTTGATGTGGCATCCCCCACCGAGGAACGAGGGGAATCGGTCTCTTCCCCTTGAGCGATGTGATAAACGGCTGGGAGATGCTAACAGGACCTCAAATGCACGAGATTTTGAATCTGACTTAGCGTTCAAGGTCAATGTTGCTTGATCTATGACTTCGTGGTTGAATGAAACCATTAAAATTTTCAGCGAGGAAGATTTTTTCTTGTTATGAGATTTCAGCCCTCATCCGCTGGATCTTTCTCCTAAAAGGAAAAGGCTAACCAGATGGTTCTCGTTCGAGCTGAATCGCCAATTTAGATGAGGGTTTTCTCAAGCGCGAGATTATTTTGCACATTCGATAATATAGAATTAATCGACCATGACTCAGGACAAGCCTCACATATTAGTGGTCGACGACGAGCGCGGTTTGCGAGAGGGGTGCCGGCGCATCCTGGAAGCGGAGGGCTATACAGTGGCCCTGGCAGAACATGGCCAGCAGGGATTGGAGCTACTGCAGCAGGACCAGTATGATGTCATGCTGGTCGATCTCATGATGCCAGTGATGGGTGGCCTGGAATTGATGGATAGAGTCAAAGCGCTGGGTTTGGATGTGATTATCATCGTGATCACCGGTTACGCCACGATTGAGACTGCGGTGAAAGCGATGCAACATGGCGCCTACGACTATATCCCCAAGCCATTTTCGCCAGAACAATTGTTGGCTGTTGTCAATCGTGCGCTGGAGCGTCAGCAATTGCGCCGTCAAGCTCAGCTCTTGATGGAAGAGCGGGACCGCCGGCTGCTGGAAATTGTCAATGAAAAATCCAAGTTGTTGACCATTGTCAATTCAATGGCCGATGGAGTCGTGGTGATTAATCGCGACCGGCAACTGGTATTATGGAACCCCATGGCGATCAAGATGCTCAATTTGCCGGGCAATCCAGCGCATGGCAAAGACATTGAGCAGATTATCCCGAATCACCCGCTTCGTCAATTCATTCATCAGGCCATGGATCGCGAAGCGGCCAAATACACCACGATTTCCGAGGAGATCGAATTAACCGAGCCGTCGCCGCATACGTTGATGGCGAACATCTCTGTTGTTCGTGACGAAGCGGGAGAAATGCTGGGTGTGGTCGCTATTTTGCGGGATATTACTCGGCTGAAGGAAATCGATCGGCTGAAATCCCAATTTGTTTCTATGGTGGCGCATGAACTGCGCGCCCCGCTGTCGGCAATCGAGGGATATTTGACGGCATACCTCACTGGGGCGGCCGGAAATAACCCTGAATTCAATCGTCAGATGCTGGAGCGGGCCAAACAGCGGGCGCACTCGCTGCTTGAGTTGGTGAACGATTTACTGCAAATCGCTCGTATCGAAGCGCAGCGCGTATCGAGAAAGAAAGAGCGACTGGATATCACCAAAGTTATCGCCAATACCGTTGCATTGTTTGAAGGCCAGGCCAAGGCTCGCTCAATTGAAATCGCGATGAATCTGCCAAATGCCTGTCCTCCCATCGAGGCGGACCATGTGGAAATGGAACAGTTGTTTTCCAATTTGATTTCAAATGCGATCAAATACAATAAGGACCATGGCAAGATCATCATTGATGTCCAACCGAGCGATGGGTGTTTGAAGATCAAACTCAGTGACACAGGGATCGGGATCAGCGCGGAGGATCTCCCGCATATCTTCGATGACTTCTATCGGGTCAATCGCCCAGAAACGCGCTATATTACCGGAACCGGCTTGGGATTGGCGATAGTCAAAAAAATTGTTGAAGCCCATTTTGGGCGAATTGAGGTCAATAGCACGTTGAACCAGGGAACTACGTTTACGATCAAATTTCCATTTAAAGAGAACAGGCAGTGCTTTTGATGGCTCGGTCGTAAAAGAACGGTTTTTTCGGCTTTGATTCCATCTTGTCATTTTGATCGTCGAAAATGAAGGGCTGATGTTGAACCCAAATTTCTAAATGGGACATAACGATTGAATATAGAAGCCCTTTTCCCACGAAATACACGGATTGATACGAATCGCAAATAATAACAGGTCGTGTGTTCCGTGGGCGTCTTAATGATTAAATTTTCATTTCAGAATTTCAAGAGATAAAAATTTTTCAGCACACGGAATTGGAACTGGCACAGAAATGAGGTTTTGAAGGGCTTTTTCCGTGTGAGTTTTGTTTTCGTGTCCAAAAATTCTGAGGCCAATATCGAAATCTCTAAAATGAATCATAGGAGCGAAATATAAAAAGCCTTTGCCCACGAGAAGCACGGAATGACGCGAACGAGGAGAAATAAGAAGTGCGTTCAGCGTATTTCGTGTGTTCCGTGGGCCGCTTAAAAAATAAATTTTGATTTTAGAAATTCAGCTTTTAAGCGAAATGATCATATCGAGCAGTGAGGGAAAATCGTGAGCACATATAAACAGAACGAGATTGTAGAGCGAAGACAATTAGCCCCATCTTTGACGCTGTTTAAGCTATACACGCCTGAGATTGCCGCGCGGGTTAAGGCAGGGCAGTTTGTCGTCTTGCGGGCGGATGATTATGCCGAGCGCATCCCACTAACGGTCGCAGATCATGACCGCGAAGCTGGAACGATCACGGTGATCTTTCAAGTGGTGGGAACATCGACCCGCAAGCTGGATCGTTTTCAACAAGGCGAGGCCATTCTGGATGTGGTGGGTCCATTGGGCAAACCAAGCCATATCGAACGATTCGGGACAGTGGTCTGCATCGGCGGTGGCGTGGGCATTGCGCCAGTTTATCCCATTGCCAAGGCATTGCATGAAGCAGGAAACACCGTGATTTCGATTATCGGTGCGCGCACGAAGGAGATGCTGATCCTGGAAGATGAGATGCGCGCGATCAGCGATCAGTTATTCATAACCACTGACGATGGTAGTTATGGCCGGCACGGCTTTGTCACCGATGAATTGAAACGGCTGATCGAGGCCAAGGCGTCGATCGACGAGGTGATTGCCATTGGGCCGGTGATCATGATGAAGGCGGTGGCTGAGGTCACTCGCCAGCATGGGATCAAAACTGTGGTAAGCCTCAATTCGATCATGGTGGATGGTACCGGGATGTGCGGTGGCTGCCGTGCGACAATCGGGAATGAGGTTAAATTTGTGTGCGTCGATGGGCCAGAATTTGACGGGCATCAGGTGGCGTTTGATGAATTGATATTACGCCAGGGAATGTACCAGCGGGAGGAGCGCCGGGCATTGTGGCATCATCAATGCAAGCTATGGGAGGAGGAGGAAGCGCTGCGCAAAGTGAAAGTGCGCGAGCCAATGCCGATGCAGGATCCCAAGTTGCGAATTCAGAATTTCGATGAGGTGGCGCTGGGCTATAGCCGTGAACAGGCGCGTCGGGAGGCTGCCCGCTGTCTGCAATGCAAGAAACCACCTTGTGTGGCTGGATGTCCAGTTGAAATCGATATCCCAGCGTTTATTGCGCGGATCAAGGAAGGCGATTTCATGGGCGCCATTCACAAGATCAAAGAGAAGAACAATCTGCCAGCCGTCTGCGGCCGGGTCTGCCCGCAGGAGGAGCAATGCGAAAAGGTCTGCGTTCTGGCTAAAAAGGGACAGCCCATCGCCATCGGTCGGCTGGAACGATTTGCGGCAGATTATGAATTTTCGCAGGGCGATATTCGGGTGCCGGCGCCGCCCCCGAAAACGGGCAAGCGGGTGGCAGTCATCGGTGCGGGGCCAGCTGGCCTCACCGTGGCCGGGGATCTGGCTAAAATGGGACACGAGGTGACCATATTCGAGGCACTGCATAAAGCCGGAGGAGTGCTGGTCTATGGTATCCCCGAATTCCGGCTCCCCAAGCGCATTGTTCAAGTGGAGGTGGATTACGTGCGCAAATTGGGCGTCGAGATTAAGACCAATATGGTAGTGGGACAGGCCATTATGGTGGATGAGCTGCTGAATAACGGTTACGACGCCGTGTTCATTGGGACCGGGGCAGGTTTGCCCTATTTTCTCGGTATTCCGGGGGAGAATTTGAATGGCGTTTATTCGGCAAATGAATTTCTCACCCGAAATAATCTCATGAAGGCCTATCTGTTCCCCGAATACGATACTCCAGTTCGCGTCGCCAGCAACGTGGCGGTAGTCGGTGGTGGGAATGTCGCCATGGATGCTGCTCGAGTGGCGAAGCGGTTGGGAGCTGACCACGTTTATCTGGTCTATCGCCGTTCGCGAACCGAGATGCCAGCCAGGGAAGAGGAGATCGTCAACGCGGAAGAGGAGGGGATCGAGTTCCAATTGCTCACCAATCCCATTCGTATCATCGGTGACGACAGGGGCTGGGTGAAGGCCATCGAGTGCATTCGGATGGAATTGGGCGAACCTGATGCCTCAGGTAGAAGGAAACCAATTCCGATCAAAGGCTCGGAATTTATTTTGCCAGTGGAAGTGGTGATTGCTGCCATTGGCCAGGGACCGAATCCATTGCTGACCAAGAGCACCACGGGGCTGGAATTGACCAAATGGGGCAACATCGTCGCCGATCCGGAAACCGGAAAAACCAGCAAGCGGGGCGTATTTGCTGGCGGAGATATCGTCACCGGTGCCGCCACCGTGATCTTGGCTATGGGCGCTGGCAAAAAAGCGGCCGTCGCCATCGATAAATATCTCAGGGACGGGATCTGGTAGAGGTTAGAAGCGAAAGAAAGAACCAATTTTCCCGTTTGATCGAAGCACAATTCCGTGATGGGTGTGATCCATCCCTGGCTTGCTAAACTGAAATTCGCAATAAAAATCCAGAGAGCTCACCTCAGCAGAACTTTGAGGCTGGTGAAATTTGGGAGGATCAAAGCAAATCTGGTGGGCTCACCAATCTTTCTGAGGAAGGTTTGAAATCAAAATTTTGATATCAGCAGTTCAGATTCGTTATTTGAATGTGAAAATCTGGCTATCGGAGGTGCTTCAATCAAGAAAGCGGGAGTAAACCTGGGAGGAAAAAATGGAACTAACACCCCATCACCTCATTAGTTTCGCTCTCATCTGGTTAGCTTTTTTTATCTCTGTCAAATATTTTCAGAAATTGAGGCCTCATGTCATTTATGAATGGCTGGAGGCCTTTTTAATTGCTTTGGCCGGGGCAGGCCTGCTCGGCTGGGTGCTCAATGGCATCGTGTTCAACCCTGCGCTTCGGTGGCTCTTCATCATCCTCGCCTATCTCATCATTCTGATGGGTTTCAATTTCATCCGCTCCAAAAAAGTAAAGGATCAGGATGATATGATGGTGGCGGGTCGGTCGCTTAGCGTTCGGGTAATGGTTTTCACATTAATTTGCACCTGGATCGGCTCAGGGACTTTCATCGCTGGGGCGGAATTTGCGGCCAAAGCTGGCTGGAGCGCGCTGTGGCTTCCCGCAGGGGCTTGGTTCGGCATCATCGTCATCTATTTTCTCGCTGCCAAGATCAGAACCTTTGGCAAATACACCATCGGCGATATTTTGGAGGTCCGGTATGGCCGATTTGCCCGGTTGTTCGGTGCTATTGCGTTGATCATCAGTTTCACCGCCATCGTGAGCTATCAATTTAAAGCGGGCGGCTATATTTTGAACGTTGTTTCCGATCATCAAATTTCAGTTGAAACCGGCCAATTCCTGGCCGCGCTGTTTGTGATCATATTTACTGCCACGGCTGGGATGATCGCGGTCGCCTATACCGATCTCCCAAATGGCATCATCATCGTGCTTGCCTGCCTGATCGCCACTCCGATCGTTGTTTATAACGCAGGTGGAGCCAGCGCCATGCACTATCTTCCCGCCGATCATTTGAAAGTAATTAACCAACAGTTCGGCCAGTTCCCGGTTCTGAAAGCGGTGAGCTATTTCCTGGCGACCATGTTGCTGTTGATGGGCGTACAGAGCATGTACCAAAAATTTTATAGTGCCAAAACGCCAAAGGACGCTCGAACAGCGGTCTCGCTTTGGGTTATCGGCACGATTTTCGTTGAAACCGTGGTCGTGGTGATCGCCGTATTTGCTGCGGCGAAATTCTGGCCTCAGATCCAGGCGTTTTTGGATGGCGATCGCGCCAACGGGATCGACCCTGCCTCGATTGTGATTCAAGCGGCCAAAAGCCTCGTCCCGGCCTACGTGGGAATCCTTTTGATCGCTGCGGCCTGCGCTGTGGTGATCTCCACCGGCATGAACTACCTGCTGTCGCCGACCACCAATATCATGCGCGATATCTATCAACAATTCATCAACCCCAATGCTGAACCGCGGAAGATGGTTGCCTTGCAAAAGGTCGTCATCGTCGCCATCGGCGTGGTTGCTTATTTGCTTTGTACCAAATTGAAATCCGTACTCGAGATGAGCTATTTCGCCTACACGATTTATGGAGTAGCGATTACCCCAGCGCTATTGGCGGCCTTGGCGTGGAAGCGCGCCACAAAGTTGGGCGGATTGGTCTCCATTATCAGCGGTTCGCTGGTGGCATTGGGATTGTACGTAGCAGGATTCATCTGGCCATCCATTATGGTGCCTTTCGGAGATCCCAATGGCGATCCCTTCGGGATTCCGATCATTTATCCCGCGTTATTGGTCTCTGTGATCGCTCTCGTTGCGGTTAGCTTGCTCACCAAACCGCCGAAACCGTCTGAAATCGAGCCCTTTTTTGGCAGCACTGGCGCATAGCCGCCTGTGTGTTGCGGTTCAAAACGCCCAATGATCGGTCTGCTCGAAGATTAAAGAGATGCTTCGGCTGCTTTGATGCAATGGGTATAATCAACAGGTTTTTTGACATGAATTATTGAAAATTGAATTGTCAGGAGCTCGATTCGGACGTCCCTGGCGGTTCGAGCATAGAGCTGTAAGGGGGACTATCAAAAAGCGGTCCGAAGCATGAGAGAAAATGACGCGAAAAATGTGCGTTGCTAATATGAACTGGTTTTCCATCCGAAGGCACAGGCGTCGGCTGTTTTTTTCTTGAAATGCATGGTAGAAATAAAAAACCCCAACCAAAGTTTGGTTGGGGTTTTTTGGATTCACTCAGCAAATTATATTTTTGTGACGTTATTGGCTTGTAATCCTTTGGGGCCTTGCCCGATTTCGAACTGAACCCGATCGCCCTCTTCGAGAGACCGATAGCCCTGGCCAGCAATCGATTTGTAATGCACAAATACGTCATCGCCATGTTCGCGACTAATGAAGCCAAACCCCTTGGAGCTGTTAAACCATTTTACTGTTCCTGTTTCCATTAAACCATTCCTCAAAATAAATATTTCTGTTGCGTGCACCGGGCTGATTTTTCGGGCAAAAAAAAATCGCTTCGAACAGCTTAATACTCACTATTCTCCACGATCTTCGTTCAATTGCTTTCTGGTCGCTTTGGGCTACCAGATTTTTTTCGAAAGAAATGCAGATCAATAGTGCACAGCTAATTGACAATAACAATATACGACATTCAAAGCACAATAGCAAACACTTTTTTTGAATTTTAAAAATATTTTTTTCATTTGACAGGCTCGCCATACAGATCAGCTGTGCAAAGGTTCGGCTTGGCTCAGGGATCGGTCACTCTCGCAATTTGATAAGATTAATTTTGCTTGACATTGCGGTGCAAATATCGTATTTTTAGCCCTCAATATCGAACCAAATTATCTCAGTTTTACCAGCAATGCTCGGATAGGCTCTAATTGCCAATTGGCATGATTGAAAACCTGACATGAAAACGACAGATCCGCCTGCAAACATTCTGACTCAGCTAAAAAGCGATTTTCCCGATGAGGCCGTACAGATCGCCGTTGCTTCAGATTTGACCCGCGAATTGCAATTTGGTGAAGAGTGGCTCATCGTCACCAACAGGCATTTAGTGATTTTTGCGATGGAAAATGGTGATGCGAAATTGCTCTTCAAACGGCCGCTTTCGGCAATCAACGAGATAGAATCGATATCGCTAACTGGGAGCGGCGTGCTGGAGATCGTTTCGGATGGAGAGCGGCTGCGGCTGATCCATTATACTGCTGCTAAAAAAGCCGAGTTTACGCGAGCAGTGGAGCAGATCAAAGCATTGCGTGATGACAAGTCCATCGCGCTGGCCGATCGTCCTGATGGTGTCAAAAATAAATGCGACCGCTGCGGCTTTCCCATTCCCCCGGAGTTGAAAAAGTGCCCGCGCTGCACCGAACGCTGGAAAACGCTGCGGAGAATATTTGCCTTCGCGCGGCCATATCGGGCCCGCATAATTTCGCTCTTTCTATTGCTCCTTGCAGGCACCGGCTTTGGGCTGATCACGCCGTACATGAGCAAGCTATTCATCGATTTCATCCTCAAACCGAATCCACAGACTGGGGTGTTCGAAAATGCCCACTGGATTCCGCTGGCAGCTTTGGCATTGCTGCTGGTCTATGGAGCGCAGAGCTTGCTGAACAGCCTGCACTTGCGGCTGACAGGCGTGGTGGGTCACAGAACCGTTTACGATGTGCGAGCCGCACTCTACGAAAAGCTTCAGCAACTTTCCCTGGCATTTTTTGATAAATACCAGACCGGGGCACTCATGGCGCGGGTCAATCAGGATACCCGCGAGTTGCAGCACTTTCTGGTCGATTTTATTCCGTTGACCCTGGAAAGCCTATTGATTCTGATCGGGGTTGGCATTTTCCTCTTCATCTTGAGTTGGAAGCTTACCCTCTTTATACTGATCCCCATCGTCGCGCTGGTCTTCTTTTTGAAAAAAATCTATTTCAGAATATTCCTGTACTTTCGAAGGTTCTACCATCGTCGTTCCCGATTGAGCGCTTTGATCAATGATTCATTGTCTGGCATCCGCGTGATCAAAGCCTTTGGCCAGGAGGACGAAGAGATCAAAAAGTTCGATCGGAAAAGCATTGACTTTCGCAATGCCGGCATCGATCTCGATGTCAAGTGGAGCCTTTATTCCCCGATCTTTCAATTTTTAATTATGCTCGGATCGATAATCATTTGGTTCGTTGGCGGACAGTATATTGTTGCTGGTCAAATGAGCCTGGGGGATGTCGTTGCTTACTCTGGCTATCTGGCGATGTTCTATCGGCCAGTGCTTTATCTGCTCCGCATGGTCCAGCTCATCACCAGCTCCTTAAGCGCTGCGGAACGGGTGTTCGACGTAATCGATACGCCGGTTGAGGTCAAAGATATTCCCAATGCCATTCCAATGCCGTCAATCAATGGGACCATCGAGTTTCAGAATGTCACTTTTGGGTATGATCCGTATAAGCCAGTGATCAAAGATATGAGCTTTACCATTGCTGGCAATGAGGTAGTGGGACTGGTGGGAAAAAGCGGTGCGGGTAAAAGCACGATCATCAATTTGGTCTGCCGGCTCTACGATGTCGATAAAGGCGCGATTCTCTTGGATGGTCAAGATATTCGGACGATCAAGTATCATGATCTGCGCCAGCAGATCGGCGTGGTGCTGCAGGATACTTTTTTATTCAATGGGACGATCTTCGAGAATATCGCTTACGCGAAGCCGAACGCCAGCATTGCTGAGGTCATCGAGGCTTCCAAAGCGGCCTATGCCCATGAGTTTATCTTGAATAAGTCCGATGGCTATGACACCGAGGTGGGCGAACGCGGCAATCGCTTGTCCGGCGGGGAGAAACAGCGCATTGCCATCGCTCGCGCCATTTTGCGGGACCCGCGCATCCTCATTCTCGATGAAGCCACTTCATCGCTGGACACGGAGACCGAGAAAAAGATTCAGGATGCGTTGCGACGACTGACCCGCGGTCGCACCACCATTGCCATCGCCCACCGATTATCGACGCTGCGCAACTGTGATCGCCTGTTTGTTATCGATGATGGTCGACTTGTTGAAGTGGGCACGCATAAAGAGCTGATGGAGAAAAAGGGTATTTTCTATAACCTTGTTGCAATTCAACGGGAACTATCAAAAATAGTGGCGGTGAGCGGATAGATGATCAATATTTTGAAACCCGATGAGCTGACAATTGAACAACGAGATGGCGGGATGTTGTGGCTGAAAACGGCTGACGGAAAAATCAATGAGCCGATCACCTGCGTTCCATTGTTTCCGCTGTCCCATCCAGCCAGCTACATCGCGCTGGTGGTCACAAAAGATGGAACAACCGAGGAGATCGGCGTGATCCGACAGCTCAATGATCTGCCACCAGCCCAACGATCATTGGTGGAACGAGAGATCCAGTTGCGCTATTTCTGCCCCCGAATTCTCGATATCCATGCGATCACTTCCAAGTATGGAGTGGATCAATGGGAGGTGACGACCGATTGCGGGAAAAAGCGATTCCTGGTCCAGGATGCGAAGGAAAATGTCACGATTCGCGATGACGGGGTCATCATGATCATCGATACCGACGGCTGCCGTTATCAGGTTCGGGACTACCGCCGCTTGCCCACCAGGGCGCGAATCCGACTGGAACAAGCATTGTTATAGCATCCCGATCGCAATTGATAGTGGCAGAAGCAAATGTCTGGGCGTGAGCTATTTTGCTCAGGCAGATTTGCTTGAAGTATTGCCTATTTTTCTGTCCAATAAGCTTTTTTTCAGGCGGGGTGAAATTGCCGCTTGATAATTTCGAATTTTTGTGCTATATTTTCGCTTAAAAAAACGCGCTTATTCGGTTCTGCACTCATGGAACGAATTTCTTTCGGATAAACCTGGATTGCGATCTGATGGATACCTAAATTTTGTTTGATCATTTGAAGCCTCATACGATCGTTCAAATTTGTACAGGAGCATAGAGTGGAAGAGATTGTCGGTACGAGTAACAAGATTCTTGAAGTTGATCTTTCGACAAAACAGGTGGGGGAAGTCAGCATAACCGAGCAGGATCGAGAACTTTATATGGGGGGGAAAGGGCTCGGTTTGAAGCTGCTCTATGAGCGATTAAAACCGGGCGCTGATCCGTTCGGGGAGGAAAACATTATCGCGCTGATGATGGGGGTGATTATGGGCACAGGGGCGACCTGCAGTGGTCGTTTTGTGGCGATCACTAAATCGCCGCTGACCGGAATTTTGGTCTCGTCCTCTTGCGGAGGTCCATTTGGCATGGCGGTCAAGACAGCAGGTTATGACGGCCTGCTGATTCGCGGGAGGGCAGATTGGCCATGCTATTTGGAAATCACCGCCGAGGGCGTCCGGTTCCATGATGCGACCCATCTCTGGGGCATGGACACTGAAGCGACCCAGCAGGCTTTGGGCTTGAATCGAACCGATGGCGCACTGGTGATCGGCCCTGCTGGAGAGTATCGAGTCAGGTTCGCTAACGTTCGCTCCGGAAGTCGCTATCTCGGCCGTGGCGGGATCGGCGCTGTGCTCGGGGCCAAACGCGTGAAGGCAATCGTCGCGCGCGGTGGCGCCTTCAAAATCGTCCCCAAAAATCCGGAACTATTTCAAAAGGTCCATAAAAAAGCGGTCAAGCAGATCAATGATAATTTAATTACGGGCGAGCTGTATCGCTATTATGGCACCGCTGCTAATTTCAAATTCTGTCAACGTGGCAATATCGTGCCAGTGGAAAATTTTCGCTATGGCAATCATGATCAGGTTGATAACGTCACAGGGGAAGCCATGGAGGCCCGGTACAGAACCCAACCGTACACCTGCATCCCATGCTCCATCTTATGCGGCCACAAAGGGAAATATCCAGATGGGACTATTCGCAAAATCCCTGAATATGAAACAACGGCGATGCTGGGCCCGAATTTGGGCATTTTTGATACCGATCTTATCAGTCAATGGAACGAGCAATGCGGTCGGTTGGGGCTGGATACGATTTCAACTGGCGCCACCCTTGCCTACGTGATGGAGGCGGGCGAACGAGGGCTAATCACAACGAATTTGAAATTCGGATCTCCAGAAGGCATTTCCGCGATGATCGAAGATATCGCCTATCGCCGGCGATTTGGCTCCGAATTGGCCAATGGGACGCGCTGGTTATCCGAAAAATATGGCGGTAAAGAGTTTGCCATTCATGTGAAAGGTATGGAACTTCCGGCTTATGATCCCCGTGGCTCGTGGGGCCAGGGTCTTTCTTATGCAGTGGCCAACCGCGGCCCATGCCACCTCTCGGCGACGACCTTTGCGCTGGAAGTGTTCTTGAACTATTTGAAGCCCCACTCAACGCGAGCCCGAGCTGATTATGTGACCTTGTTCGAAGCGATTTACAACGGAGTCAATTCTTTGCACATCTGCCTGTTTACCACCTGGGCATTTTTGATGGAACCACCGATCATAAAATACACCCCAACGCCCATTCTGCGATTCGCGATGCAATCCTTTCCATGGCTGGCAAAGAAATTTATGGACCTGCGGGTATTCTGCCAGTATTACGAGGCGGTCACCGGGATCAAAATGACTCCGAAAAAATTTCTCACGATTGGGCATCGGATTCATTTGTTAGAGCGATATATGAACACGCGCGAAGGCATCTCCCGCAAGGACGATACCCTGCCAGCTCGATTTTTGAATGAACCGAGACGGAATGATCCAGCACAGCGTACCGTCCCGCTCGACAAGATGCTGGATAATTATTATCAGCTCCGAGGATATGATGAAAACGGTATCCCGACCGAGCAGATTCTAATCAAATATGGCATTCACCCACAACAGGAGCCGCTTCAATGATGAATTTGAGGGTCGATTTCAAAATCGGGGATCGAATCAATGGATTTCAGGTTATCAATATCACCCCACTGCCCGAGTTGAAGTTCATCGCTATTCAGCTCGAGCATATCCAAACCGGCGCCCGATTGCTGCATCTTTATGCCGACGATTCCGAGAACCTGTTCTCCATCAATTTTCCGACACCACCGCCAGATGATACCGGCGTGCCGCACATCATGGAGCATTCGGTGCTGAGCGGGTCCCAAAAATATCCGGTCCGTGATCCTTTTTTCGAAATGGTGAAGATGAGCATGGCGACGTTCATCAACGCGATGACGGGATGGGATTGCACTTATTATCCGGTTGCGAGCAATGTGAAGCAAGATTTATTCAACCTGGCTGAGGTTTATTTCGATGCGGTATTTCATCCGCTGTTGACCGAACAGACGTTTCGGCGCGAGGCGCATCATTTCGTGCCCAAAAATCCGCGGCAGCCCACCGGGGAACTGACATTGAACGGAGTGGTCTACAATGAGATGAAGGGGACATTTTCGGATCCTGAATCTCGGCTGTATCGAGCGATGAGCCGCGCGCTATTTCCCGATTCGATCTATGGCCGCGAGTCCGGGGGCGATCCCGAAAGCATTCCGAATCTGACATATCAAGATTTCAAACGATTTTTTGACCACTACTATCATCCCAGCAATGCTTATTTTTTCATTTATGGGGATATTCCCACGGAAGAATATCTGGCCTTTTTGCGGGATAAGCTCGACGCGTTCGAGCGACGAGCAGTGCAGGCAAGGATCACGGCGCAGCCGCGCTGGGACTCACCTCGAAAAATGCAGGAATTTTATCCCATCGGATCAGAAGAGTCGCCAGAGGAAAAGAGCTATGTGGTGATCAACTGGCTGGTGGGCAGCGGCATTGATGCGACGGATGTCGCCAGACTCTATATATTGAGCAATATTTTGCTGGGCAACGAAGCCGCGCCTCTGAAAAAAGCGATCATCGATTCCAAATTAGGCCAGGACCTGATTTACTCGGGGTTTCGTTCGGTGGGATTGGAGACGGTTTTCGGCATCGGATTGAAAGGGACAGAGCCAAATCGAGCCGATCAATTTGAGCAATTGGTATATGATACGCTTGCGCAATTATCACAAGGCCAGTTCGATCGGGACCGGGTGACGGCTGCATTTCAACAGGCGGCCTATCACTATCGCGAGATCCTGCCGTCCTATCCATTGCATCTCATGGATCGCGTGGTGAATGTCTGGATCCATGGAGCGGACCCATTGATGTTCGTCCGGATGAACGAACATTTGAACGCCTGCCAGCAGGAGTATCGGGCAAATCCTGGTCTGTTCAACCAATTGATCAGGACGCGGCTGTTGGAAAACGCTCATCGATTAACTTATGTGATGATACCGGACAAAAATCTGGAGGCACAGGAAGAGGCCGCCTTTGCTGAACGGATGAAGCAAATTCGGAGTCAATTCGACGAGGCGCAATTGAAAAAGATCGCGCGAGAAGCGAAGCGATTGGAGCGAGAGTCTGGGACGCCCAACTCGGCCGAGGCGTTAGCGACGTTGCCGCAACTTAAGGTGAGCGAAATTCCCCGGCAGCCCAAACATATTCCAACGACTGTGGAACGGCTGACTTCTGGGGTCGAATTGTTGATCAATGATGTGTTTTCCAACGGGGTGAATTATCTTTATCTGAATTTCGATTTGGCCGGGCTGCCAAAAGAGCTATGGGCGTTTTTGCCCCGCTATGCCGATGCCATTCATAAGCTCGGCGCGGCTGGCATGAATTACGAACAGATTGCTGGTCGTGTGGCCGCTCACACTGGAGGAATCAATTGCTGGACGGACTTTACTACTCATGCGGCTGAAGAGCAGCGCTCGGTCTGGGGATTGCGGTTTAGTCTCAAAGCGCTGGATGAACAGATCGACCCGGCGATGGAGTTGTTGCACGATTTAATTTTTGGGGTCGATCCACGGGATAAAGACCGACTGCGCGATGTGGTGGTGCAGGCGCGGGCGCATTATCGAACTGAGTTGGTTCAGGATGGGTCATCTACTGCCAGCCGTCATGCCGCCCGAGGGCTTTCCGTAGAAGGATTTCTGGCTGAAACCATTCATGGCTTGCCGCAATTGGCGCTGACCGAACAACTGGTCTCCAAATTCGATCACTACTTCGCTGAACTGACCGGTCATATCGAAGCGATTCGGGATTTCATCCTCAATCCACGGCGATTGACCGCGAGCTTCACTGGTTCAGAGCGGGCAACGGAACGCGTGCGCCAACATCTGAGCACCTGGATCCGGGAGATGAACGATCGGCCTGTTGCACCATCTGGGCTGAATTTTGTGCCATACCAGGAGCCGCCCCGCGAGGGACTGGCCAGCCCGATGCAGGTGGCATATTGCTCGCAGGTGCTCCCTGCCTGGCACGTTTCGCATCCCGACTCGGTGCTGCTAAAATTGGGCACTCGTATCATCTCCTCAGAATACATGCTGAACGAAATTCGATTCAAGGGCAATGCCTATGGCGCCTGGGCCAGCTATGATGGCCTGGATCAGGAGTTCGAATTATCGTCGTATCGCGATCCTCATGTCGTACGAACGCTTCGGGTATTTGAAAATTTACTGCAATATGTGCAGCAAGCGGATTGGACCCAGGCAGAAGTGGATCGGGCCATTATCGGCGCGGCCAAGCACTTTCAAAAGCCGATCCGACCGAAGATCGCGACGCGAAAGGCATTGCATCGCCATCTCACCGGGCAAACGCCCCAGTTCCGAGAGATGCAGTTTGAGCGGATTCTCTCTGCCACTGCCAGCCAGGTGAAGCGCGCCACGCTCGATTTTCTCTCGGAATACTGGCATCGCGGCGCGGTCTGCGTGGTCTCCAGCCGAGAGAAATTGGCTCAGGCAAATCGTCAGCTCAAAAAAGGAAAACTCAGTATTAGAGATCTTTTGGATGCATCCCCTCAAGATCTGCATTGATCTATTGGAGGGACATTCCCATGGCCTTCTGTCAGATTACGTTCGGCGGATGATTTTATTTCGATCGCAGAGCAAATTCAGAACAGAGACGGAGAGCTTTGAGGTTGTAGATTGCTGTGATGGTCATGGCCGTTTTGGTTGAGATAACTGATGAAAAAGATGTCGATCAGGCAAAAAGCTTAGCCTCCGCCTGACGACGGAGGGTAGTGCGATGAGTTTAGAACTACTGGATGTGGTCAAATTGCTTTCGGCCATTGTAGCCGGGGCGCTGATTGGGGCAGAGCGCGAGTATCGCGACAAAACCGCTGGTTTTCGAACGGTGATTTTCATCTGCGTTGGGGCGACGCTATTCACAATGTTCTCGATAAAGATCGGCGGCGAAAAAGATCCGCGGATCGCCGCCAGTGTGGTGAGCGGCATCGGCTTCCTGGGCGCCGGGGTGATACTGCGGGAAAAAGGCCGCGTCGTCGGCCTAACGACCGCGGCGATGATCTGGCTTACAGCCGCAATCGGCATGGGAATCGGAAGCGGATATTTCGTGCTCTCCGGTCTTACGGTCATCTTCATTCTCATCATTCTATGGCTGTTTCCGAGTTTCGAGCACTTCATTGATCTGGCGCGCGAGACCCGATCGTACGAGATTGTCTGTCCTTTGAACGTCACAAAGGCCGCCGAACTGCAGCAGCTATTCGAACGCAACAAGCTGGTCATTCGAAGTTTCAAACAGGAGAAATCTGGAGATTTAATGACCTGCACTGTGGTAGTGGTCGGCTCTCCCAGAAATCATGAACAAGCCCGACAACGGCTCATTCAGGATCCAGATGTGCAATCGTTCACTTTTTGATGCCGAACATCTGGGCTCAAGATCATATTCGGAGGAGGAAAAAACACGGATGTCATTCGCAAAGCGATGCTTCTTTGCTTTCTTCCTGTGTTTCATGCTGGTTTCAAGTTGTTCCTCACCTCTAATCAATCAAGTCGACTCGCTGTTCTCTATCTACGCTGGCAAAAAAGTGCCTGGCGCGGCATTGCTGATTATCAAAGAAGGTAAGCCGATGTTGAAGCGATGCTACGGCATGGCCGATGTTGAGCAGCAGATCTCAGTAACCCCGCAAACCAATTTTCGGCTCGCCTCGTTCACGAAGCAGTTTACCGCGATGTGCATCATGATACTCCAGGAGCGAGGCAAGCTGTCATATCAACAGACTCTGACAGATATCTTCCCAGATTTTCCTGCCTACGGCCAATCGATTACGATCAGACATTTGCTGAACCATACCTCAGGGCTAATCGACTATGAATCGCTCATTCCAGATACGGCGACAATTCAGGTGTTGGATCAGGATGTGCTGGAAATGATGAAGGCCCAGGACTCGACTTATTTCCCGCCGGGCAGCCAATATCGCTATAGCAACTCGGGCTATGCGGTGCTGGCGATGATTGTCGAGCAAGTGAGCGGCCAGCGCTTTGCCCAATTTTTGAACGAAAATATTTTTCAGCCGTTGGGCATGAAACATAGTGTCGCCTACGAACAGGGGGTTTCTGAGGTGACCCATCGGGCTTATGGTTATGCCAACGAGAATGGGCAATTGGTTCCACGGGATCAGAGCCTGACCAGCGCTGTGTTAGGCGATGGGGGCATCTATGCTTCGATCGAGGATCTGTTTAAATGGGATCAGGCATTGTACACTGAGCGGCTTGTCCGGACCGAAACGCTCCAGCAGGCTTTTACCCCAGGTCAATTGAATGATGGCACATCGCTTGATTACGGATTCGGCTGGCGTATCGATACATATAAAGGGGTGAAGCGACAGCATCATACTGGCCAGAGCTGCGGTTTTGCGACGATTATCCAGCGGTATCCAGACAAAAAATTTTCGATCATCATTTTGACCAATCGGAACGAGCCCAGGTTGAGCGAAGTGGCAGATCAATTGGCGGATTGGTATTTGTTCAGACAATAATGGATCTATTGCCTGGTTATGTGAACAATCCAACTCAATGAGGATCGAACAATCACGGAAGGGATCGATCAATGAAAAAAGCGGAGAAGTTTCTGATTTGCGGATTGGTCAGTTTGATCTTTGGATTGGTGCTTGTCGAACCAGCTTTTTCGCAGCCACGATATTTTGATACAGCCGATGCGCGGTCATATCAAGTCCGATTAGCGATTTTCTATCCGACGCTGGGCAGCATCGGAGATTTAATCGCGTTGAGGGAAAATGGTCTGATTCCAATCGAGAACCTGTTGGTGATCGGCGTCTTTCATGCACAAGAGCGAACCGATTATCAAACCAGCATTGAGTGGGCGGAGCGAAATCAGCTCGAATGGCTGAAATTCCATCGGCTCACCAGTGATATCAACAAGGATGTCCTATTTCAAAAAAACGCCCTCAGCAATGAGTTTAAGACCATCTTCGAAAAATCCGATGGCATTATCTTTTTCGGGGGCGCGGATATCCCGCCCTACATTTATCGAGAGAAAACCAATTTGCTCACTGAGATCGAAACTCCCTATCGAAGCTTTGTGGAGACTTCGTTCATCTTTCATCTGCTGGGAGGATTCCAAAATAACGACTTTGCTCCGTTGCTCGAAGCTGATCCTTCATTCCCGATCCTGGGAATTTGTTTGGGTTGCCAGAGTTTGAATGTGGGAACTGGCGGGACATTGGTGCAAGATATATGGTCACAGGTTTATGGGATGCGCACAGTCGAGGATGTGCTGCGCCTGGGAAGCGATCGCTGGCATACCAATCCGTTTCGCAGATTGTTCCCTGAACAAAACCTGATTGGGTATAATATGCACCCGATTCACTTCAGGCAGCAGGGCAAATGGATCACCGAATTTGGATTAAAGCCGAGCGATTACCCGATGGTCGTCAGCGCCCATCATCAGATGCCGGGCAAGATCGGCAAAGGAATGAGGATCATCGCCACGTCACTGGATGGGAAGGTTGTCGAGGCCCTGGAGCATCAAAAATATCCCAATGTGTTGGGCGTCCAGTTTCACCCAGAATTTTCCATCCTGTACGATCGATCCCGAACTTACCGGTTCCGTCCCGATGATCCCAGCGGCATCAGCCTATTGGAGATGCTGGAGCACAATCCTCCGAGCCTGGAGTTTCATCGGAAATTGTGGCGATGGTTCAGCGAGAAGCTGATTGAGCATCGCGCCAAAAAATAAGCGGCTCATGCTCTTTTTGCAATGGCTTTGTTAGATCTGAATTTGATTGCGACGTCCACCAGAGGTTAAAACGAGATAGAATTCTTCAGAATACTTTATCGAGTCTTTGCGAAGAGCGAAGCGACGGAGCACTCCCTCGCTGATTTGAAAGATTGCTTCGGCAAAAGACGCCTCGCAATGACTGCAAATTGCAATTCACATAGTTTTCGCTCCATTGCGAGCTCGCCTAAAATTTCAACTGGTCGCTCGCTTTTGAAATCAAGAAGAGGAGAGAGGAAAAAAATGCCAGACAAGTACATCGTCTCCCATGATATGGGGACGAGCAGCGACAAAGCGATTCTCATCTCTATCTATGGTGAAATAGTTGATCTTGCCAAACAAGATTACCCCATCTATCATCCGCAGCACGGCTTTGCCGAACAGGATCCGATGGACTGGTGGCGGGCTGTCTGCCGGACGACCCGAACGGTGATCGAACGTTCTGGGGTCAAGCCCGAGGATATCGTAGGGATCACGTTTTCGTCGCAGATGCAGAATTTGATCCCGGTCGATCGGGCTGGGGTGCCGCTAATGCGCTCCATGACCTGGCTGGATAGCCGGTCCGCCGACATCATTCGTGAGCGACTGTGGACGCCCCCTCGAATTTTAGGGTACAATATTTTTCATTTGCTCCGATTCCTTATCATCACAGGAGGTAGCCCTGGGCATACTGGCAAAGATCAGATCGGCAAAATGCTGTGGCTTCAGGCCAATCAACCTGAGCTGTTTGCGAAGGTCCACAAATTTCTGGATGCGAAGGATTTCATCATTTACCAGCTCACCGGGAACATGGTCACCTCGGTCGATATTGCGGTGATCTGGTGGTTGTTAGATACCAGAAAGAATCGCAATCGCTGGCATCCGAAATTATGCCGGCTGGCTGGGATTCGGATGGATCAGCTTCCGGAGGTAAAGCCCAGTGCCGCGGTGGTTGGTCAGCTTACTGCAGCGGCCGCTGAAGCGACTGGCCTGTTGCCGGGCACAGCAGTGATCAACGGCGCTGGGGATTTGAGCGCTGCCGCGCTCGGGTCTGGCGCCATCGAAGATGGAGAGCTGCATATCAGCCTGGGCACCAGCGGCTGGGTGGCCGGGCATTTCACCAAAAGAAAGATCGATCTCGCCCATTATACCGGTTGCATCGGCAGCACTTATCCAGAGAAATACTACCTGGGAATGGCACACCAGGAGACTGCCGGGGTTTGTCTGGAATGGCTCAAAAACAACGTCCTGTATCACAAAGATCAATTGACCGAAGAGCGCAAGGTCGCTGAAATCTATCAGGTACTGGATCAATTAGCTGAGCAAGCTGGACCAGGCGCCAATGGTTTGCTGTTCACCCCCTGGATGTTCGGCGAACGCTGCCCATTGGATGACGACTACGTTCGCGCAGGGTTGTTCAATGTCGGGCTCAACCATTCGCGCGAGCATATTATCCGCGCCGTGTTCGAAGGCATCGCGTTCAATACTCGCTGGGCCATGGAGACCCTGGAAAATTTATACCATCCTGTGCAGCAGCTAAACATGATCGGCGGTGGTGCGAAAAGCGATGTCTGGTGCCAGATCATGGCTGATATCACCAATCGCCAGATCAATCGGGTGAAAAATCCGCAACAGGCTGGTGCCAGGGGAATGGCCTTACTGGCCAGCATGACGCTGGGATATATTCCATCCTATCATGACATCAAAAAATTCATCAAAATCGACCGCGCATTTATGCCCAATCCTGCCAATCGATCCTTGTACGATCGGCTGTTCCGTGAATTCAAAAACATCTACAAGCAGAACAAAAGATGGTATAAGCGGATGAATGCTGGAGAGGGGATTCGTTAGGAGGTGGTTCACCTGACGGGTGAATGGCATCTTAACCAAAGAATTAATCCAGTTCCAAAGTGGACGATAGTTAGGTTAACAATATAAGAGAGGGCTCAAATGGAAGACTTATCTCAATACTGCGCTCCGGGCGCAAGTTATAAATTGAAGTGGGTACCTGTGACCGATCATGTCACACTGCGAGTGATCTCGTTTGCTCCGGCAAAGGATCAGGGACATCCGCCGATCCTGTTGGTCGCTGGTTGGATCACGCTCATCTCTGCCTGGAAAGAAGTGTTGCAGGAGTTGACCAAAAATTTCACAGTTTATTATATTGAAACTCGAGAGAAAATCTCATCCCGCGTCCAGGGAAGGGTCGAATATGGGGTTGAAGATATTGCCCAGGACATTGTGCAACTGGTTCGTTATTTCGATCTTCAGCCCCACCGGTTCATATTGTTCGGCAGTTCATTAGGTGGCTCGGCTATCCTGGAATGTTGTCATTTGTTGGATCGTGACCCGTTGTGTTTGGTGTTAGTAGGCCCCAATGCGGTATTTCGCGTGCCGCGATTCGGCAAGGTCATCATTTATTTTTTCCCACCACGGCTGTACTTGCTTATTAAGCCAGTCGTGAAATGGTATTTGAAGATGTTTCGGCTCGATGTGAAAAGCGATTATGAGCAGTACCAAAAATATTGCGGCAATATCGACTCCGCTGATCCCTGGAAATTAAAAAAAGCGGTGATGAAATTATGGCACTGGCAGGCCTGGCCGCTTTTGGCCGATATTCGTTATCCAGTCCTGATCTTCGGGGCTTCCAAAGATTCGCTCCACGAACCAGAGAATCTGAAACGCATGGTTTCAATGCTGCCCCATGCCACTTATATCGATATGGAGACCAATAAGGCAACTCATAGCAAGGAAATGGTTCACAGAATGAGAGAATATCTCCAGACTCTGGCTTCTTGAGCATTCATTCAGACCTGGCACATTGATGGCTCAGCGCAAAATGGGGTGAACAGTCACCGATGATCTGCAAAATCGATCTCCAATTGTAACGCTTCAGAAATCAGCGGTGAGAGAGTGTGGCTGAATGCGTTTCGTCTTTATCGAATGAATTGCTTGCAATACGCATCGCGCATTTCAAGCGAGTTGCCAGTGTCAGAATGGCACGGCTGGATAATTTTGCTTGACTTTTAGGAATAATTTTGTCATATTAGCGGCGTCATAGTCTGATGGTCAATTTCCCATGAGAAGCCATAGAATAAAATTGGTGCGGAGGTACAGAAATGGCCCAGAAGGAGCGATCCCAGAGTGGCATCGAGCAGATTCGGGAGATCATCTTTGGCGATCAAATCGAACAATTCAACCGGCAATTTGAGGCATTGCTCCAGCAGTACGAGGCGTTGCAGCATAAGATCGCGTTATTAGAGCAGAACCAGGCCGAGCTTGGCCAGCGATTGGCCGAGGCAGACGAGCATCAGCGTGCCACGCAGATTGACCAGCAGCAGACCCGAGCCGCGATCGAACAGCTTCAGCGAGAATTCGAACAGAAGATCGCTGCGCTCGATCAGGCCAAGGTCGATAAGAGCCAAATTGGACAAGCGTTCATTGAATGGGGGATGAAAGTAAAACAAACCGGGCTTAATCAGGGCTAATATGCCATGGCATCACCAACTGATAGATCGCTTGAGGCGTTGCGAAAAATTTTGCTTCAAGAGGATGAGATTAAACTTAAGCAGTTGGAAACCGAGTTATCGCGCCTCAGAAAGCAGATTGCTGATAAAGAATCACTCATCGAGTCCCTTGATCCTGTGATCGCCGATCTTTTGGAGCGGAAGATCGCCAGTTCCAAAGAGGAGATGGCCGCTGCGCTGGCGCCAGTGATGGGCGAGGCCATCCGGCATCAGATCGCTGAAGCGAAGGACGATGTGGTGGATGCGCTGTATCCCATCATCGGCAAGACGATCCGCAAATCGGTGGCAGAGGCGATGAAGAAACTGGCGGATAGCATCAACCAGAAGATCGAACAGGCCTTGCGGCGCGGCGGATTCAAAAAGCGGCTTCAGGCCAAACTCACTGGCATCTCCGAAGGCGAATTGGTCCTCAAAGAGTCCCTGCCCTTCCAAATCCAGCAGATCTTCTTGATCCACAAAGATAGTGGTTTGCTTTTGTCCCATGTCACCAGCTCCCAAGCAGCAGCCAAGGTGGATGAGGAGTTGATCAGCGGCATGTTGACGGCCATCCGCAATTTCGTGGCGGAGGCGTTCGCTACGGATAACAAAACAGACCTCAATGTGATCCAAACTGATGATTTTACCATCATCGTTGAACCAGCGAGCTATTTTTATCTCGCTTTGGTCACCTCAGGAAACCAGCCGGACAAATTCAAGGATGAAGTGCAAACACTCATTCGAAAGATCCATAACCGCTTCTATAAACCGCTTCGGTATTTCGATGGTGATACCACCAAATTCGGTGAAATGCCCCGGCTATTGGTGGATTTCCTTCGAAAATATGAACCGCCAACCCAGCAGATAATGCATCTGGAGCCACAACGCCATCGGTTTCGTTGGGTTTGGATGGTCGTAGCGATCGCGATCGTCGCGCTGATCCTCGCCTTTCTGCCCGGAACACTTTTTAAGCCTCGACCACAGGAACAGCCTACTCCGACTGCTTCGGTGGAAAAGGGGCATCGGCAGCCAGCGGTTATCGCCCAGCTTGAACAATGGATCGCTCAACAAGCAGAGCTTCGAGATTCGAAGGTCAAATTGCTGATTGATGGGGAACAGATCATCATCGAAGGGATTGTTCCAAACCAAAAGATCAAACGGGAGCTGGGATTTATAGTCAGCGAGGCCAGTGAAGCCAGGATGATCATCAATAATCTGGAAATCGCTGGTGGCCCAGGCAATGCGGTGGAGCGCGCTCAAAGCTATCTGGCTCAATGCCGCATCTATTTCTCGGCCGATGAGGCAAATATCGCCGATCAGTATTACAGCCGATTGGATAGCGTGATGGCGATGATGTTGAATATCCCTGGTTCGCGGCTGATCGTGAAAGGTTATTCAGATAATTCGGCCACTCCAGCATATAATTTAGCCCTATCGCGACAGCGGGCGCAACGGGTGGCAGATTATCTGATCCAGCGCGGTGTGGATCGAGCGCGAATCGTGATTGAATCTTACGGCGAGGCAGATCCGATTGCCAGCAACGATACAGAGCAGGGCCGTGCCAAAAACCGACGGGTCGCTTTTGATCTTGTTTTGGAGTAACCAGTGAATCAAATCATTACCTTGAGCAAAAAAATTTGTATGCTGGGCTCATTTGGCGTGGGCAAAACCAGCCTGGTGCGACGTTTCGTCTATAATGAATTTCAGGAATGCTACCAATCCACCTTGGGCGTCCAAATCCACAAGCAGAGCATCTGCATCGGGGAGAATCCAGGCTATCAGTTCAATTTCATCTTATGGGATATCGCTCATATCGAGAAGTTCGATAGCGTGATAAAGAATTACTTCCATGGTGCTCATGGCGCCGTGGTGGTTTTTGATGTCACCCGGACCCAGACGTTCGAGCAGGTCGATAGCTACCTCAAACCGTTCCTGGCGACCAATCCGCAGAGCAAATTGATATTTGTGGCGAACAAGATCGACCTCATTGAACCATCCGACCACATCATGGAACAATTGTTGCAAATTAGCAAGGCATACCGGGGACCATTTGTCCAGACCAGCGCAAAAGAAAACCGAAATGTCGAAACGGTCTTCACACGACTGGGCGAACAATTTATGAGAGCGGAATAAGCCGTGGCAGATTTCATCGAAACCATCCTTCGCGAACAGCGGATCGGCTATGCGATATTCGATCGCGATTTCAGGCTCAAACAATGCAGCCGAAATTTCCTCAGCATCATCCAACAAGGATCTCTGGCCGGGGCTTATTCGATCTGGGATATTTTTCCGGAGTTGTTCGGCAGTGAGGATCAAGTCGATGCGCTGATAAAAGGGCGGCAGCGACGCTATCGGCTTGAGAAGATCAACAAATATTCAGAGCGCGGCCAACTCTGTTACTACGATTTGACGCTGCTCCCCTTGTCGGATCCCCCCAATAGTTTATTGGCCATCATCACAGATAGCACCAAAGAGGCTTCGTTACAGCAGCATATTCGTCAGCAGAAGTTTGAGATCGAGATGCTTCAGGCTAGCCTGGCAGGGTACGGTGGCAATCTTGCGGGGGAAATATTGGGCGAATCCGAGCAGATCATGCAAGTAAGGGCATTTGTCCAGAAGATCGCGCCGATTCGAAACACAACGATTTTGCTATCCGGTGAAAGCGGTACTGGAAAAAACCTGGTTGCGCGTGCTATCCATCGTCATTCATTGTCGCCACACGCGCCATTCGTAGAGGTCAATTGTGCCTCGATCCCAGCAACGCTGTTAGAATCAGAGATCTTCGGCCATGAAAAGGGGGCGTTTACGAACGCTGTCGTCGCCAAAAAAGGCCTGCTGGAAGAAGCCGATGGCGGAACATTTTTTCTGGATGAGATCGCAGAGCTCCCATTCCCGTTGCAGGCGAAATTCCTCTCTTTTCTTGAAAGCCATTCATTTCGCCGGCTGGGCAGCACCCAGGAACGAAAGGTCGACATTCGGGTGATTGCAGCGACCAATAAGGACCTAAAACAGGCGGTGGCTAATAATGAATTTCGCCAGGACCTGTTTTTTCGGATCAATGTCGTTAACCTGACCCTTCCCCCTTTGCGCGAACTGGGCAATGATATTATTATCATCGCCAATCATTTTATCCAGCTTTTCGCCTTTGATTTTAAAAAGAAAGTTAATGGGTTGACTCCCGCAGCAAAGGAGCGACTGCTAAAGCATCACTGGCCAGGGAATGTTCGAGAGCTCAGGAACGTGATCGAACGGGCGGTTATCTTTGCTGAGCGCGACAAAATCGATGCCCACGAGATTATTTTGTCAGAAGGTCCGGCGACGCGCCAGTCAGCCGCAGAGCAATTTCGATTACCCGAAAGCGGGCTTTCATTAGACCAAATCGAAAAACAATTGCTCGTCGAGGCGCTCAATAAAACTGGCGGCAACCAGACCCGTGCTGCCAAATTGCTCGGCATCAGCCTGGATACCTTGCGCTATCGAATGAAGAAATACAAAATCCCCAAATGATCCGCACCAATAAAGGATACCACCATGAGAATTCGGTCGTCTCGATATTGCCTTTCGTGGCTACTATTGCTCATGCTGTCCGGGCTGGCGATGGTTTTTTGTTCGCAGCAGCAGACCCGGGAAGAACTTCGCATCATGACCTTCAATATCCGGTATGGTACGGCCGATGATGGGGAAAACTCCTGGCCCTATCGCCAGTCGCACTTGATTGATGTGATCAAAAGATATCATCCCGATATCTTGGGCGTGCAGGAAGCACTGGAGTTTCAGATCGTGGCGATCGCTGCTGCTTTTCCGAACTGGCGGGTCTTCGGTCTGGGACGCTATCATGGCGTTGACTTGCCCGATCGGCCGCACGAAAACCGATCAGGCGAATCGTGCAAGATTTTTTACGATACAACAAAATTCCAACTCATGGACCATGGCACGTTCTGGCATAGCGAAACACCTGAGATTCCAGGGAGCATGACATGGAGCAATTCCCTGCCACGCATCACCACCTGGGGGATGTTTGAGACCAGTAAAACCCAGAAGCGCTTTCTGGTGATGAACACGCATTATCATTGGGGCGAGCCCTACGTGACCAATACTTCGAATTTGATCATGAAACGATGGCTTGAAATCGGCAGGGAATTTCCAGCGATTCTCATGGGCGATTTCAATCTTGCGCCTGGTTCCTGGACGCATCGGTTATTTTGTGGTGAAGCGGACTCAGTTAGCTTTGACCAACATTTTTTCGATCCCTGGGTAAGGCTGGGCAAATCCGAGCGAGGGGCTGGCACCTATCATGGTTTTAAGGGCGATCGGTCTGGTAATCGAATCGATTGGATTCTGCTGACCGCCGATTTTAGGATCAAAAACATCCAGATTATTCATGATAATTTTCAAGGCAAATATCCCAGCGATCATTTTCCGGTATTGGCCATGGTTCAATTAAAATGATGCCAGGAATTTTTAATCATCTTGGTTTCGCTTTGAAAGTTGAGATAACGATGAATCCCAAAAATGGCTCCCATTAAAATGAGATCCCACAGAAATAAATTTTGTCTTTCGGAGTGCTGCATTTCAAAACTCAATAGAGTTTGAAAACAGCCTTTTTTTTAAAATTAATATCTCGCTATATAGTAGTCAAGACTGGGACCATTAAATGATTCCATCTGGATGAATGGATTTAACGAAAATTTTGATGTTCAAAAAATGCTACCAAAAAATCAAATAGTGCACCGAAATCAATATGCTCTAATCAAGCCATCTTTTTGAAGAAACAGTATCGACCTTAGTAACAAACCTGCCCCAGGACTGTCAGAACCTTATTAGCTTATCAAGAATCATACTCAAATCAAAAATAAGCTAATAAGGTTCATTACTGGTTGATCATAGATGGTTACTAAGGTGAATAACGTTCCATTATTTGTTTCATTAAATCGGATTTTTATCACTAAAAGCTATCAGAAGCAACATCGTGTTAAATGAAATTGATTGATGATAGCTCGACATATTCAAGCGAGATGCGAGCTATTTTTCAACCTTCAGAGAAATTATGAAATAATGTATTTGGTATCAGGATGGTTGAGATCGAAAAAATTTTGTGATGAAAGACGAGTTGAATCTGAAACCCATTTTTGATAATATTTATTGCGATCATCCCGATGGCGGACAATTGGATGGGGAGCGAAATCTGAGATATTTATGAGGGCACAAGCTCATCTGCCGGTTGCAATTGCTTCTCTGTTTGCAGGCCGGTGGACGGATCGCAAAGCTGGTTATGAGAAAGTTCTGATAAATCCGACCGTTTTACACCCTTTGGTATTCAGAAAAAAGCTAATTCACAAGGCATGAAATCAAATGACCGAGGAGGGAAATTATGTCTGTCGCCAGAGTCACAGAGATCACGGCGTCTTCGCCAAAAAGTTTTGAAGATGACATTCGGGAAGGAATCGAGCGGGCCGCCAAGACGCTCGAAAACATCCAGGGCGCCTGGATCAAAGAGCAAAAGGTCGTTGTGCAGGACAATCGGATCACCGAGTACCGCGTTACCATGAAAGTAACCTTTGTGCTCAAAGATTAAAGCTCGGAAAGGCGCTTTGCGAAGTGATTCGATTCTGTACCCGGGAAATTCGGTCCCGACCTTGATGATATCGGTCGGGACATTTTATTTTCGCTCAAATTCAATAACTGCCCATAGGAAAAAGTAATATTCATTTGACCAGCTAATGCTGAACCGAAAGTCGATCAAGCTAAACCAAATCGATTTTTTGATGATGCTTGCAACATTTATTTATAGGATTTTTGTCGATGATTTAGCTGAGTGAATTCCAACATAGAGTTTCACTCTGGTTGCTTCGGATACAATTTTCGCATGAGCACGAAAATGGGCAATCCTAAAATAAAGATGATGCAGCCAAATAATGCTGGTCTGGTTTCCGTCAAAAGCACGTTTAGAGATACGCTCAGCAAAAAGATCACAAAGATGGCTGGGATGATCGGATAGAGCGGCACATGATATTGGGATTGATCTGGGGACTTTTTCGCCCGATGGCGCAGCACAAAGATCGTAGAGGCCACGATAGCCAGATTGAGGCTATCGAGAAACATGACGTAATTGACCAGTTTCTCGAAAGTGCCCAGAAGAAAGATGGAGAGCAGAATGGTGGTGCAATAGAAAATGAGGCTGAACTCCTGGGCCTGGGTCCTGGAATTGACGCGCTTGAAAATGCCTGGCAGGACGCGGTCTTCGGCCATGGCATAGTAGGAACGTGGGGTTTGCATCATATTCACATTTAAGAACCCGAAAGCTGAGAGAAATATGGCCAGTGAAATGACGAAGTACCCTGCGCTGCCGAAACAATGGCGAGCCACCTCGGCAGCAACCAATTTCGCGGCGATCATCCCTTCGATCCCCAGCACGCGAAAATAGGCGAAGTTGATGGATAGATATAGCGCGATGATAATCGCGATGCCGAAAAAGATGGCCAAGGGGATATTGCGTTTGGGATGTTGCACGTCACCCCCGAAATTGATTGTCCCCTGATAGCCGCCATAAGTGTAGAACACCGAGATTAGCCCAATGGCAAGGGCCCAGTAGAACGGTTGTCGTGGGATTGCGGGATCGGGTGATATAGAATTTGGTGGCGGTTCCAGTGGTTTGAATGAATAAGCCGCGATGATTATGGCCAGGATCATTGCGATTTTGATCACGGTGAGCACGTTTTGAGTTCTGGCGCCCATTTTGATCCCGAGAAAATTGATCACGAACAGGACCGCAATCGCCGCTGCAGCGGTGAATTGGATAGTCGTTTGAGATTGTAACGTTTTGGGGAAGAGGATGGGTACCAGATATTCGGCCCCGATCATGGAAACCGCGGCTGCTCCAGCCCCACCGATGATCAGCAAATTGGCCCAGTTCAGCATAAAGGCCAGTGAGGAGTGGTAACAATCGGCGACGACTTCATAATAAGCGCCCGGCCGCGTAAATCGGGAGCCAATTTCGGCGAAGGTGAGCGCACCGCATAAGCTGATCAGACCGCCGAGGATCCATGCAGAAAAGAATAATAGCGGCGTTTGCGTCGCCGCTGCAACCATCGCCGGAGTTCGAAAGATCCCAATACCAATTACCAGACTCACCACGATCATTGTGGTATCGAACACCGTCAGCTTCGCTTTAATCGACATGAAATTCCCTTCCGAGATTTAATTTTGGGCCAAGCCTAAGCAGATTTGACCCCTTTGCAGGGCTGGCTTGTGGATATTTCAAGATGTTTTTCAATCATCAAACCGCTGCATTTTTATTCGCTCGAATAGCATATCTCCCAACCTGGAAGAACCAGAACCAAAAAATAGAACGCGGATAACGCGGGTTAGGCGGATTTTCCCAGATTGTTATTTGAATCCACACCATTTTCATGCTAAGAGAGAGAACCGAGTAGTGAGTTCAACGCTGTTTTCTAAAGAACTCATCCCCCAAACCCCCTTTCTCTTTGGAAGAGAAGGGGGCTTTTTTTTCCGCGGAATCCAGCAAAGAAGCTGAGTCATGGCACTCCCGCTCTCTTGGCAAGAGAGGGGGCTGGTGGGTGAGTTCAGCTTGAGCGATTCTGTCGAACTCATCCCCCGCACTCCCTTCTCTTTGGAAGAGAAGGGGGCTTATTTTCGCAGGATCGAACACAAATTTGCGTCACAATCTCCCCCTCTCTTGTCAAGAGAGGGGGCCGGGGGGTGAGTTCAACGCTGTTTTCTAAAGAACTCATCCCCCGCACCCCCTTCTCTTGGGAAGAGAGGGGGGCTTTTCTTTTCCCCGGAATCCAGCAAAGAAGCTGAGTCATGGCACTCCCGCTCTCTTTTCAAGAGAGGGGGCTGGTGGGTGAGTTCAGCTTGAGCGATTCTAATGAACTCATCCCCCGCACTCCCTTCTCTTGGGAAGAGAAGGGGGCTTTTCTTTTTCGCGAAATCCAGCAAAGAAGCTGAGTCATTACACTCCCCCTCTCTTGTCAAGAGAGGGGCTGGTGGGTGAGTTCAGCTTGAGCGATTCTAATGAACTCATCCCCCGCACCCCCTTCTCTTGGGAAGAGAAGGGGGCTTTTCTTTTCCCCGGAATCCAGCAAAGAAGCTGAGTCATGGCACTCCCCCTCTCTTGTTAAGATAGGAAGCCAGGTGGTGAGTTCAGCTCACTTTTGCAAGATACTCCCGTTTGCCATAAATGAAACGCTTTTCGCCGACCACTTCAAAAGTGCCTTTCAGTCGAATATCTTCTGAAGAACTCCCAATCATTACTTCAAATTCGCCTGGTTCGACAACCAATTTCAAGTCGGTATCAGAAAATGCTAAAAGGTCAGTGGACAGCTCGAATTGCACTTTCTGTCTCTGTCCCGGCTCTAACTCGATTCGCTTGAACCCTTTCAGCTCTTTCACAGGTCGAGTGACCGAGGCGACAGAGTCATGGAGATACAGTTGAACCACTTCATCGCCTTTCACCGCACCAGTGTTTTGCACTTCCAGTGAAATTGTCACTTTTCCGGCAATTGGCACCTCTTTTGGGGTGATTTTGAGCTGGCTATATTTGAATTTGGTATAGCTCAGGCCGTGGCCGAACGCAAACAACGGCTGCGAACTGGCATCCACGTAATCGATCCACAAGTGGGAGCGTCGCGCCGAGGGTTTATGGCGAGCAAAGACCGGAATTTGTCCCACTTTCGCGGGGAAAGTAATGGGCAGCTTGCCCCCGGGATTAAAGTCCCCGAACAGAACATCGGCGATGGCGTTGCCGCCTTCCTCCCCGGGCAACCATGCCTCGATGATCGCAGGGATGTGCTGAGCCTCCCATTCTAACGTGTAGGGCCTCCCGTTGACCAGCACCAGCACCACCGGCGTCCCCGTGGCATAAATAGCTTTGACCAATTCGCATTGCACGCCAGGCAAATTCAATTCAGCGCGATCTCGCTCCTCTCCAGATGTACAGTCCGGCACAAAGCCCGACTTTCCGCCGACGACGACAATAGCCACTTCTGCCTCCTTGGCAGCAGCGATCGCTGCCTCAAAGCCATCGGTAGAATCGCCGGTTACGCTGCTTCCACAAGCGTAAAGCACCTCGGTCCCTTCGGTCAGCTTCGATTTAATCCCCTCCAGAACCGTCACCACCTGAACCGTGGGATTGGGCAGGCCCGCCAAATTGACAGTTTTATTTTTCTCTTTCGCTTTGATTATTTCTCGGAATTCCACAATGGTGGGGTAGCTATAATCTCCCAGCAGATTGCGCCAACTATCGGCATTTGGCCCAATTACAGCGATCTTTTTTAGATTTTTATTCAATGGCAAAAGCCCACCGTCGTTCTTTAGCAGCACAATGGACTTGCGGGCTAACTCCAGGGCAAACTTTCGGTGCATCGGTTGCTCTAATGGTCCGCTATTGCGGCGCTCGGCAAAGGGGTTTTCGAAAATGCCCAGCGCGAACTTGAGCCGCAAAACTCTTCTGACTGCGTTGTCAATCAGTTTTTCTGGAATCAATCCCTTCTGCACGCCAGCCTTTAGCTCATTGCCATAACAATCCATCTCCGGCAACTCAATATCGATTCCAGCTTCTAATGCGAGCCGGGCGGCCTCCCGTTTGTCTTTCGCCACATGATGATACTCGTAAAGCATATTGATGGCCTCATAGTCAGAAACCACAATGCCGTTAAAGCCCCATTCGTGGCGCAGGATGTCCGTCAGTAATTGGCGGTTAGCACCACAGGGGATGCCATCGAGCTCGTGATAGGCGTTCATCACGGCGAGTACTTTGGCTTCGCACACCGCCACCTCAAAAGGAAATAGGAATACCTCGCGGAATTCGCGGCTTGGAATGTGCGCTGGGGCCCAATTGAGGCCAGCCTGGGAAGCGCTATAGCCGGCAAAATGCTTCACCGTGGCTGCGATGCCGTTCTTCAGATCATCACCCTGCAAACCATTGATATAGGCTTTTCCCATCGCTGCCACCAGATAGGGGTCTTCGCCATAAGTCTCCTCGGTTCGGCCCCAGCGCGGATCGCGCGCCACATCCAAAACCGGCGCTAATCCCTGGTGGACGTTAATGGATTTAAGCTGAGTGCGAATCGTTTTGGTCATGGTTTCAATCAGCTCGGGCTCCCAGGTGCTGGCCAATCCAATCGCCTGTGGGAAAATCGTAGCGCCCTTCGCCTGCCAACCAGCCAGGCATTCCTCATGAAACATGGCGGGAATTCCCAGTCGCGTTTCCTCGACCAGATATCGCTGGACCTGATTCACGAATTCAGCCACCTGACCATACTCCAGATCCGTGCCTCCGGCTGGTCGGGTGATCTGGCCGATACCGTGTTTCAACAACTTTTGAGCCTTATCGATTGCAAAGGTCTGTCGATTTTTCATCAAGGAATAGCCCCAGAGCGATTGCAATTGCGCGAGTTTTTCATCGAGCGTCATGCGTGCCAGCAAATCTTCGATACGTTTTTCGATAGGTTGTGATGAATCCCGGTAAATTTCCATAACTATCTCCAACTCATATTTGTGTTGATTGATGAAAAGTTACTTCAAAAAATTCCTCAAATTTTCCCCCAACACTTTCGTCATTTCTCGATACACTTCGTTTCGATTATGCCGCTGCATGCGGCTTTCATATAATTGCTGCACCAATCGAATCGACGGATCGATATTAGAATTTGGATCATTGTCTCCCGCGATGATTGAAAAATGCACCTTGTGAACGCCGATTCTATCCATCAATTCAGAGAGCTTCTCGGCTTGGCTGTCAGGGTCCCATTCGATCAGCAACAGGACATTCTTCAGCGGCGCAAATTCTTCGATGGGTTCATGCGATATCGTTTCCATATTCCCTGCATTTTTCACGAGTACCTTACCTGAGTAGCTTTTCAATATCTTGGACAGTAAAGAACCATCGTTCGCCTGCCAGACCAGAGTAATATTCCCTTCCTGACAAATGGACAAAATTTCTGCCCCAAAGGCGCTCAATTTGCTCCCCTCAAAAATCGGATCCCGCTTATCGTTTATGCATAAAAACGATAGCCCCAATTTCGATAAATTCCGAAGCGCACCAGTGTCATGTACAAAGATTTTGGTCCCCATTACGCCCGTAGCCACCGCTATTTTCCCCTCACTTTTGGCCTGATGCAGCGAATTTCCGCTCTGGTAGCGAAGGGCAAGTTGCCCATTCCGTTTCACCCACTGGTTCATTTCATCAATGCATCGATAATAGTTATCTGGCTGAGAAAATAGCGGCCCCGTGAGCGGCAATACCACGGCACTCACGCCATGATCGATATTCCTTTGGAGCCATTGCTTCAGCTCATTTTCATCTTTGAATTGCTGGTCGCGAGTCAAGGCAAAGTCGATCTGATCCCCGAACATGAGAAACGTGCGGCCCTGCCTGTTTCCATCAAACAGCAGGCTGGAGGGATGATTGGCAAATGTGGCCAGCAGCTCACTGGCGCGATCGCCGACAAATTGCAGTGATCTGGGATTGATCTGGCTGGGATCATCCTCAATTTGGTGATAAAAAGGATGATCTCCGGTCGAGTAAAAGGTGAAATCTGGAATTCCCTGCTCGATGAAATGGGCATGATCCGAACCCCACATGCCGCCAGATCGGCCAATAGAAAGCTTTTTCTGTACTGAATCGGATTGCGAAGCGATCATCTGGTCAATTATTTTTGGAAAATAATTTCTGCCGCCGAACCCGGCACCGCCGTTGCCTTGACCCACCATATCGAAATTGATCATGAGACAAATCTGATCCGCCGGCACAGTGGGATTTGCTGCGAAGAATTTTGAGCCGCGCAGTCCCTGTTCCTCACCCCCGAAAGCGATGAAGACCAGCGAGCGATTAAATTCCATTGGTCGCGCGGCAAAAACGCGCGCCAGTTCCATCACCGTGGCTGTACCCGAGGCATTGTCATCCGCACCGTGATAGCCAAATCCCGATGCCCCGATCCCATTGTGATCCATGTGCGCTCCAATGATGATGAATTCATCCTTTAAGATTGGATCATTTCCTGGCAGAATGCCAATGACATTCTCACCCATACCAGGTTCGATTCGATCGACCTGAGCCTCGATGGACATCACCTTGCCAGTGGCGAACGAGTTAGTTTTTTTCGCCAGATCGCGAATGGTATGATCGAACTGCCGATAGGTGCCACGAAAGATATCGATGGCCACTTTTTTTGAGATGCTCAATGCTGGTAGGCGAGGATGATAGCCTTCCTCATGAATCGTCCCCCCGCGAATCGCCCAGTCGCGCTCGACCATCAGCATGGCGATGGCGCCGTGCTTGGCAGCCTGCTGCATCTTATAGTCCCGCTCGTTCTCTGCCGACCAGTCCTGACCATCGCTGGGCGTGCCTCGATAGATCAAAACGATCTTGCCAGTCAAATCGATGCCGGCATAATCATCCCAGCCTTTTTCCGGGGCCGAGATGCCGAATCCAACGAAAACCACCTCGGCTGTCACTTTGCCTGAGCCAGAATTAAAATAAAGGTGAAAGTCGTTTTCATCCTGATAAGTGATCGGAGCGAACGGGCCGGTTTTCAATTGAAGCTGCGCTGGCTTACGCTGGTGGGTGATGATCATCGGATAGCGCTGAATGAAAGTGCCGTTTTCTCCGCCGGGCTGCAATCCCCAACTTTGAAATTGAGACGCGATCCATTCGGCTGCCTTTCGGGCGCCAGGCAGGCCGGTCTTGCGGGCTTGGAATTGGGGCTGGCATAATTGATTTATATAATCCCGTGCGTTATCACTACTGAATTTATCTTGAGCAAAAAGGTCAAAAAATAAACCAATAATAACGATGAGAGTAAAAATCAACCTATTTGATTTCATCATTCCTCCGATATTCGTAACTTAAGTCGTGCCCAATGACGGATCTAAATTATCTTTGTCTGCTCTGGAAATGGTAAAAACCACTGCCGCAGGTTAAAATGAAAGCATTGTCAGCTAAATTCAGAGCTATAATTCCAGCATGCCTGGATTTTTGAATATCCTGGTTTGTAATTTGAACGCCTCCTTCATAAAGGTCTATTTGTTGCGAAGTTTGTTGCAGGTAAATTTCGGCCTTTGCACCGATCGGGATGTTGCATATCAGATTGAAATTTTGATTCGACCTTTCCCAGGAAACATAAACATCCCCACGTACCGTTTTAAACCTGGCCGTCGCATACTTCAAATCCCCAAACAACCCCGGCTTGATCCGAATTCGTTTCCATCCTGGCTCAAGACAACTGATCCCGGCGATCGCGCGGTAGAACCAGGCATCCACACTGCCCAGCATGATGTGATTATGCGAATTCATGCCACCGCTCGTGATCTTCTCCCAGCGTTCCCATAACGTAGTGGCGCCCTCGGCAATCATATACCCCCAGCCAGGATAGGAACGCTGTGTCGCGATTCGATAGGCCACGTCGCCATGGCCATTGTCGGTGAGCACATCAAGCAGATAGCGCGTGCCGATGATGCCAGTGTCCAGCTGATAATCATGATCATTGATGATGCTGTGCAATAGTTTATTTAGCACCACTTCTTTCTTATCGGCGGGGACCATATCGAGATACAGCGGCAGCACATTGGAAGTTTGATCCACGCTGCGAGCCACCGGGCTCATCCAATGGCCAGCGTACTGGTCGTTCTCAAAGTAAGCTGCATGAAAGGCGCTTTTGATCTGATCGGCCAAACTGCGATAGGCCTGAGCGTCGCTGGTGTTGCCAATCGCATCGGCCATCTGAGCCAGCAGAATCGTATCGTAATAATAAAACCAGGTAGAGGTCAATTCCAATTTGGTGCGCTTGGGTTCAATGCTGCCCGGGGGACACCAATCTCCGTACTTGCCCAATTTCTTAATCAGATTTCCCTCGGACTGGCTGCGCAGAAATTCGACATATTTTTTCATGTGTGGATAGTGCCGCTCGACTACGCTCGTGTCACCATAGTACCAATAGAGATACCAGGCAATGATGAGATAGGCCGATCCCCAGGCTGGATCGGCTGGATGCGTGCCATCTGGTCCCAAAAAATTCGGCGCAATATCGGGCAGGCTGCCATTTTCCTTTTGTGCGTGTTTAATATCGTCTAAAAACTTTGTGTAAACGTTGATCATATCAAAATTGAAAATGGCCTGTTCTGCGGCCAGATGCGCATCACCCAGCCAACCATAGCGCTCATCCCGCTGGCAGCAATCAGTGGGCAGGCTGTTGAGATTGGATAATTGTCCCCACAGGACATTGTGATGGATGCGATTGATTAGCTCATTGGAGCAGGCGAATTGTCCATGGGGCTCGACATCGGTATGGACAAAACAGCCCTCGAGATGTTCTGCTGTTGGGACGCCGGGAAAACCGCTGATCTCGGCATAGCGAAAGCCATGGTAAGTGAACCTGGGCTCGAAAATTTCTTTGCCCTTGCCGCTCAAAATGAATCGATCGGTCGCCTCTGCCTTTTGGTTGGGCGCGGTGTTCAAACTGCCGTCGTCATGGAGCAGCTCAGCATAGCGCAATCGGATCTCAGTTCCGGCCGGGCCCTGAGCAGTAAGCTTCACCCAGCCAGTGAAATTCTGCCCAAAATCGGCGATATATATTCCAGGTTGCGGGTTAGTGATCTTTGGGGGACGAAGTATTTTTGTCGTTCGAATGGGAGGTAATTGCTGGGCAGCCAAATTCGCTTCCGTGACCACAATGGCGCTCTGCCAGCCACGATCATTGAAATTGGGGAGATCCCAGCCTTGCATTTCCAGACGAGCATCATATTTTTCGCCGTAATAAATGCCATTCTCCATGAGTGGGCCATGAGACACTTTCCATGTCTCGTCGCTGATTACTACCTGGCGCTCACCAGATAGGTAATCGATATGGATTTGAAGGAACAATCTGGGAAAGTCATAGCCGTAGAGCTTAATATGTCTTCCGTTGCCCAAAATAACTCCAACGGCGTTATGCGTGTTCAGATAATTGGTAATATCATAGCAGGCATAAAGGGCCGTACGTCGATAATCGGTCTGGGCTGGATCGAGCACATGATCGCCCACTTTTTGGCTGTTAATGCGAAGCTCATAGTAGCCCAAGCCACAAATATAAGCCCGCGCCGATTGGATCGGCCCATCAGTCTGAAATTCCTTGCGCAAATAAATCGCCTTGACCTGATAATACTCCCCCATATTCTGGCCCAGGATGATGATGGCATTGGAGCGAAACTGTTCTGGCTGCGCCATGCCGATCCATTTTGCGCGCCAATCTGCTTCACTCAGCGCTGCAGTCTCGAACCAGGCGCTATCGCTGAATTCGCTGGATCGATCGTCCTGATCCCACCAGCGAACGCGCCAGTAATAGCGCGTGAAGGAAGCCAGCGGTTCTCCTTCATAGACGATCTGAAAATTGCGCTGGCTCCGCACCTTGCCAGAATCCCAAATAATCCCTTTGCCCAGGGCCAAATCTTCGGCATTTCGCCCAAGCTGAATCTGATAGGCGGTCTGCGCCTGATTGCGTTTGGGATGCTGGAGTTGCCAGGAAAACCGCGGGGATCGAGAATCGATTCCAAGAGGATTGAGGGTGTTTTCACAGCGCAGTTCATTGGCTGGGGGTATCGACATCAACAGTCTCCTATAAAAGATAATGATCGTGATTTTGTATAAATAAAACGGTTATGCGGGTCCGCAGCACAGCGAAGAGAAATCCAATGCTGATTTCGGCAAAGAATTGGATGCCAAAGGCGAATGCTCGATTTGATTTCCATCCACTGGCCTACGAGATAATGAGAATTATTTTCCTTCGTTTCTTTTGAAGCATCCTAAACTAAGGCGCGCGTCATGAAGGATATCATACTGCATCAAAAATAAGTTTCGAAATTTGGGCAATCAATTGTTCGGCCTTCGTATGGCTGCGAATCCCCTGAGTTAAGATGACCAGCACAAACGGATGGTCATCTGTTTTGTACACAATGGCCGCATCATGATCGATCCCGGTGATCGAACCAGTTTTATGGGCCACTTTGGTTCCTGGAGGCAATAGCGCCGGAATTTTGCGATTTAGTTTCTGATCCAGCAAAATGGCCAACATTTCGTTGCACGCAGCCTCAGAAACAATTTGCTTTTTGGCGATGGCTTTCATGATCAAAAGCATGTCGTAGGCGTCAGTGGTGTTGTTGAGTCCTCGATCAAATGCCTTGGGATCTTCAACGCCGCGCAATATCTGAATTCGATTGGCTCCTATAGATTTCATGGTAGCCATGACGTTTTCTGGCCCGACCAGCTCAATGAGCAGATTCGTGGCCAAATTGCTGCTGCGGGTGATCATCTGTACCACCAGTTCTCGAATCGGGAGTCTTCGGCCGATATGGCGATACACCGAGCTGTCGCTGTCATTAATCCGGCTTAGCTTAAAACGACTACCATCAACAATGCTTCTGAACTCGTTTTTCACCAGCATTGAGTCGGAGAGATGAAATTTGCCCTGTTCCGCTTGCTTAAACACTTCGATCATTACTGGCGTTTTCATGGTGCTGGCAGCATGCATGACGACCTTTTCGTTAATCAACAATTGCTCTCCGGTCAGCAGATCTTCGAAGGCCACTGCGACCGTTCCTCCAGAAGCCGCGGCCATCTGCCGAATCTTCTGTTCCACCACCTGCCATTTACCCGACTGGTTCACATTTCCGTTCATCACAAACAACATGACCGAGATTGAGAACAATATCATGAGATTCATTTTATCATATCCTTTCTCACTGCAATTTTATCTTAAAGTAATTTTATCTAACAAGAAAATGAATTGAGGCTCATTTCTCCCCAACTTTATTGCTCGGGGACTACCGCCGGCAATAGATTCTTAATCCATGGTCAAAAGTCCAATCGATAAAAATGAGACTGAGATGGGAAAGAATTTTTAGAGAAGAACTATGATTTTGATTTCACATTCTTTTTTGGATAAATTTGCCTTTTAATAATGACCTGGTTATTGAAGCCACGAATGGCCATTGCAAATTGTTTCATGATTCATGAGAAAGCAATTTGCCCCCCCAGCGATATTGGATAGAAGATCGATAGGTTTCATCTGGCTCTGCATCCTTTGGACGATAAACTTCGATTTCAATACCAAACCTATTGCTTGCTCATCTATCGCTGAGTTTTGATTGCAAAGATGAAATTTCAAGATGAACTCTGCCAATAGTTCGAACCTCATCCGAATAGCCTGTTTCTCCAATGAGTCTGCCGAAAGTAACGGTTCTTGATCCAGGCAATCTGATTTTAATCATTCTTCATCAGAAAATCAAGATTAATTTTCACCAAAATATGGATTATCAACGTGGAGACAGTCTCGCCGCACTCCTGCTGCTGGTGGGGTATTTCAATTTTCAGGATTATTTTCTTCGAAGATCTATCGCTGGGGCGTAATCGTTGCATAAAATTATTTGTCTCAGACAAAAAAATGCTTGCTTTTTAACTCTGAAATATTTAATTTTGGCCTCGTTTTTCGGAAGCCGCAAATAATGAAAACAAGTATAAATTCCCCTTTTATGCCAGATGAAAGTTTGATATATCAAGTTCTTTTAAAGATCATTTGCTGACGAGTATAACTGCATTGAGTTTGGCCCTGAAGCGAATCTAATGCTGACTGATTTGAAATTTACGCTAAGACCAAGCTCGTTAGAATATTCAATTTTTGGGCGTGATTATTTAAATATACTCGGATGAGAATTTGAAATAATGAAAGGATTTGGTATTGCCGTCCTCCCCTGATAGTCATTCACAAATGCGTTCAAACTAGCGTTAAATATATTCACCAATATCATGGTCTGGAACCACTGATTCGGTTGTTACAGTTGGTATTTTTTGAATAAGAAATTTTGATGGAACATAGATCGGCTAAACAATGCCGCGTCGGATCGCTCGGCAATTCAACTAATATGAACAAACGTAAAATCGGAAGAACAGGTCGCTATCAACGGATGAGGGTTTCTCGTGTGGCTAAAGGAAAGTGATGAATTATCGCCGTTTTCACAGCGTCGTGAAGGGAATTTGATGCCGAGTGAGTTCGATGTCCGAGCGTGGCAAGTTAGCATTTAATGGACTGAGAGCACAAAATTTCTATTCATTATCTCGTTACAACCATGATAGGAGTGTTTCATGAGAAGCATCGCTCAAAGTGATGAGCCGGTCGTCAACAGCCTGGCTCAGACGATTCAGGGGTATGAGGGCTACCGGAGTGCGGAGAAATCACGTCAGACCGAACGCCAGTTGAAAAGCTATCTGGCGGACAAATTGCAGCAGGTGGAAACTAATCTATCTGGGTTCGAGCATCGGTGCTATCAGCAACGCAAAACCACCAACCTGAATTCTTTCAACCGCATCTCTCTCAGCTTAAAAATGCTCATTCAAACTCTGCAGGAAGCGGCATCGGATCACGCCATTGCCACAACGGAACTGACGGCAGCTCGAGCGGCGCAATTAGAGCAACAGGACCAGCAACTGGTTGAGCAAGTCGATATTTTGAGCGATGAGGTTCAAAGCTTAGATGAATTGGACGGCGAATTAGAGATCGATGAAATGCTAAATCATCTGTACGACCTGCTGGATGGCATCAATCAGACCCTATCCGAACGAGAGTTTTTGATGTTGAGCGATTGAGTCCAACCTGGACAAGTGCAAGCTGAAATTCCTGGCGAATGGCATGGCGGTAGCGCCCATTCGCCTTTTTTTTGAAGAACCAGATGTGCCAAGCAATGGATGGGCAAGTTAGAGAGAATTATTATGGGATTCAATTGTGGATTTCAATATGCTTGGATCAGGAATCCAAGAGGAACATCTTATTTGCAGCTTCGTTAGAGTACGTGATATTAAAATAATGTGATTGTCAAATTTGGGTGTGTGGCAAAATGTCGGAACGACGAGCAATATTTATTAAGGGTGCTCGGGAACACAATTTAAAGAACATCGATCTGGAGATACCGCGGGACAAGCTGGTGGTGATTACTGGGCTGTCTGGCTCGGGAAAGTCCTCTTTAGCGTTTGATACGCTATATGCTGAAGGCCAGCGGCGCTACGTGGAGTCCCTTTCCGCTTACGCACGGCAGTTTCTCGGTCTCATGGAGAAGCCGGATGTCGATTACATTGAGGGATTGTCGCCTGCCATATCTATCGAGCAGCGTTCGGCCAGCCGAAATCCAAGATCAACAGTGGGGACGGTGACCGAGATCTATGATTATTTGAGGTTGTTGTTTGCCAGAATTGGCAAGCCGTATTGTTATAACTGTGGCAAGCCGATTCAACGACAAACGGTGCAGCAAATCGTCGATCAGGTGATGTCGCTGCCGGTGGGGACCAAATTGCAGGTATTGGCGCCAGTGGTGAGGGGACGCAAAGGGGAATATCGTGAGATATTCGAAGAAGCCCGTGCGGATGGTTATGTCCGGGTTCGCGTGGATGGTCAGATATACGAGCTGGAGAGCGAAATTAAACTGGACAAATACAAAAAGCACAACATAGAGATTGTAGTCGATCGCCTGATCATTGATCCGAAAGTTAGTGGTCGGCTAACCGAATCGGTGGAGACGGCGCTGCAATTGGCCAGCGGGATGGTTTTGATTCAAATCATAGACGGGGCCGAGCTGTTTTTTAGTGAACATTTTGCCTGTGTCGATTGTGGCATTTCCTATGAAGAGCTGGCGCCGCGCATGTTTTCGTTCAATAGCCCATACGGCGCGTGCCCTACCTGCAATGGTCTCGGGAACATCATGGAGGTCGATCCTGATCTGGTGGTTCCGGATAAAAATTTATCGCTCAATCAGGGCGCGTTGAAGCCATGGGGGGAGGCGCGTGAAGGCTGGTATTTTACCCAGTTGAAATCCGTTGCAAAGAAATATGGTTTCAGCATGGACGTCCCGTTTAAAACCCTAAAACCAGAACATCAGCGGATCATCTATTATGGCTCGGGCGGGGAGAAAATCCGAATGGTTTATGAGCGAGAGGATCGAGACACCCACGCCGAGTTCAATACCCAGTTCGAAGGGATTATCAACAATTTGGAGCGCCGCTACCGACAGACCACCTCGCAATATATTCGGACCTGGATCGAGAGTTTCATGAATATGAAGCCCTGTCCCACTTGTCAGGGGTCGCGGCTGCGGAAGGAAACGCTTTCGGTTCGGATTGAAGATAAGAATATCTATGAAGTCACCCAGCTTTCGATCAAGCAAGCGATCGATTTTTTTCATCGATTGAAGTTGACCGAGCGGGAGCAGGCCATTTCGCAACAGATTTTGAAGGAGATCAATGCGCGGCTGAGGTTTTTGATCAATGTGGGATTGGACTATCTGACGCTGGATCGTTCTGCTGGAAGCCTCTCGGGCGGGGAAGCCCAACGGATTCGATTGGCAACTCAGATTGGCTCCCAATTGATGGGGGTGCTCTATATTCTGGACGAGCCGTCAATCGGACTGCACCAGCGAGATAATCGCAAGCTGATCGATACGTTGCTCGAGCTGCGCAATCTGGGGAATACCGTCATTGTTGTCGAGCATGATCGGGAGACGATTGAGAAGGCGGACTTTGTGGTGGATTTGGGTCCTGGCGCTGGGGAGAACGGCGGATATGTGGTTGCCACCGGTACGCCCCAAGACATCGCCAACACAGAAAACTCAATTACTGGTCAATATCTATCCTGCAAAAAATATATTCCGATTCCGAAACATCGGAAAAACGGGAATGGCCAATATCTTGAAATATTCGGCGCCAGAGGCAACAATCTGAAGTCCATTCATGTAAAGATCCCACTGGGTCTGTTCGTTTGTGTCACTGGTGTGTCGGGCTCGGGAAAGAGCACGCTGATCAATGAGACTCTGTATCCCATCCTGGTGCGACAGATTTATCAGGGCAAGCAAACCCCGTTGCCTTATGATGGGATTCTGGGGTTAGAATACATCGATAAGGTCATCGATATCGATCAGTCGCCTATTGGTCGCACACCGCGATCCAATCCCGCCACCTATACCGGCGTATTTACGCCGATCCGCGATCTATTTGCACAATTGCCCGAGGCGAAAATTCGCGGTTATCGGCCAGGACGGTTCAGTTTTAATGTCAAAGGCGGACGATGTGAGGCGTGTCAGGGCGATGGCATCATCAAAATTGAAATGCATTTTCTGCCCGATATCTATGTCACCTGTGAGGTCTGTAAGGGAAAGCGATATAATCGTGAGACGTTGGAAATCAAATATCGCGGCAAATCCATCGCCGATGTGCTCGATATGACCGTGTCTCAGGCGCTTGAGTTTTTCGAGAAGATCCCGGCCATTCATAGAAAATTAAAGACCCTGGAAGATGTTGGATTGGGCTACATCAAGTTGGGGCAACAGGCGACCACCTTATCTGGCGGGGAAGCCCAGCGCGTGAAGCTGGCAACGGAATTATCGCGGATGAGCACCGGGCGAACCATCTATATCCTCGATGAGCCCACCACCGGGCTCCACTTTGAGGACATCAATATGCTGCTCAAAGTGCTGAATCGTTTGGTGGAAAAAGGAAATACCGTGATCGTCATCGAGCACAATCTGGATGTGATCAAAACCGCTGATTACATCATTGACCTTGGCCCCGAGGGTGGGGATGATGGTGGTCAGGTCGTTGCGACTGGAACTCCCGAACAGGTAGCACAAAATCCCCAATCCTATACTGGGCAATTCCTGAGACAGGTGTTGAGCATTACTGAATGCTAATTCGTGTTCAAATTGTAATATTGCTTCAGAAATATTCACTTGACTTTTAAAAATTTTTTTATTATAATTTCAGCAGTATTGCGGAAGGCGTTCAATCAACGCTTTGATCGATAGGTCCATCTTGAAATTTGGGAAATGTGCGGCTGTTGCCTCATGAAATGGTGAACTATGTTTAGATCGGACTATCAGAGCGTCCAAATTGGTGAGGCAAGTATCAAAACCTATAACCAGGTCGAGGAACGCCGCCCGTGAAAAAAAAATTATCTTTTGAGCAAATCGTTATCCCTGCTCAAATCTCTTATCTGCCAACGCTGCGCGACTTCATTTCTCGCATCGCCTCTCGCTACCACTTCTCGAAAAGCGAAATCAACGCGCTGGTTATTTCTGTGGATGAAGCCTGTACCAATATCATCAAGCACGGCTATCGCGACCTTCCTTCAGGCTCGATTACAGTGACGGTCAATGTCAAAAATGATCGGCTGATCGTCGAGCTAATCGATCATGGCATCAGTTTCGATCCCAATCAGGTCAGCGATCCTAATCTGGCCCAATACATCCAAAATGGCAAAAAAGGCGGTCTGGGGATTTTCATCATGAAAAAATTTCTGGATGAAATTCACTATTTCACCTCTGGCACCGTGAACATTTTGAGGCTGGTGAAATTCAGAAAGGATAGCCCCATCATCCAGTTCTTGTTGCCGATTCGATTGTTGTTTCAGCGAATAAAAGATTTGCTTCTCCCATCCAAGGCCGAGATGCTGCCCCGACAAGGCTAATGTCCCAATGTTGTTCCCTTGACTTGTTGAAGCGATGGCATTAGTTGATCTCAATGCGACGAACTGATCGAAGCGTTAGAAAGGTCGATCGATCGGATTCGCGCTCCGCGCGATTGTTGTGGAGTTTATGGCTTTATATTGCAACCTAAGTTATTCCTCTCTGAATCAATAGCGTGCTCGAGAGGCATGCTTTGTTTGGATTCGCCATTCGAAGATCAGATCGATGCCATGTTCTTTTTTGATATAAGCAGTTGATGGGATTGCAATGCTCTTTCTGCTCATCGAGGTCTGCCGAACATTGTTATTTGGACTCCTGGGTGCTGGTTCCAAAATATGGAAGGATTTCATCCATTAAGAATTCATCGGCGGCCGCGATATTTATTGACATTACGCCCCCCGCAGCATCATTTTTTCCTCAAATTTATTTCTGCATTTCGAGACGGTTGCCAGTAACAAATTACCAGTAACAAATACGTAGCGTTCAAGCAATGACAGGTTGAGAGACTGGGGACGCATCTTTCTTCCGGCCAATCATTATGTACATGGCAAGCAACTCAGAATCAAACGGCGATGCCAAAGATTAAGTCAGTTCACAGATTTTTGAAATTGAGGATCATTGAAATCACATTTATCAATTGCTGAATTAATCTTTAAGAAACTCCAGATCATCAGAGCTGGATCCGAATGGACTTGAGGCAGAGAAGATAGGGGCAATTTCACCGGCTTATTTTAGAAATTTACGACGCTATAACCAGCCGATAAACCATCAAATCAACCAATTCAATAGAGGAAAGGGAACAAAGATGAAGCGGTCTAAAGTCGGATGGGATATTATAATCATTGTTGTTGCATTCCTATTGGGATGGGTTGCAACGGTGTCAGCCCAGGATCCGTTTGTTCGGATCATTTTTGAGAATGAGAAAGGAGCTTCAAAGGGCGTTGCCTGGGGTGACTATAATAACGATGGGTACCCAGATTTATATGTCACCAACGGGGCTCAAGGCTATAAGCAGCTCAATTTCCTGTATCGAAACAATGGCGATGGGACATTCACCCGAATCACGGTTGGTCCACCAGTAGAGGACCAATTCATTTCTGGTGGATGCAGTTGGGGGGATTTCGATAACGATGGCGATCTCGACCTCTATGTCGCCACTAATGTCGATAACGCCAATGACCCACTGAAGAATAACCTGCTTTATGAGAACAACGGCGATGGCACATTTACCAAGAATACAACTGCAGGCCCTCCAGTTAACGATAAAGAATATACAGCGACGGTTGGTTGGGGTGATTATAACAATGATGGCTTCATTGATTTGTTCGTCAAGAACGGCTGGGTACAAAAACAAGCTAATTCGCTGTACCTGAATAATGGCGATGGGACATTTACGGATATAACAGGCATCCCACTCGTAAGTAGCAGCAATGCGACGTTTATCTCGACGTTTGCATGGGGCGATTATGATAACGATGGGGATCTGGATTTGGCAGTGGCTGGAGGTGCAGGCCCCAATAATGCGATCTGGCGGAACGATGGCAATAATACATTTACTAAGCTGCTGAATGCTAACAACGAATCGATTATCGAGGGAAGTGACTCGTCTGGGCCATGTTGGGGGGACTACGATAATGATGGCGATTTAGATCTGTTTATCACCAATTTCGGCGATGCTGGGCCAGAGAAGAACTTCCTCTATCGTAACGATGGCAACGATGTGTTCACGAAAATTACCACTGGGGATGTGGTTAATGACGTGGCCTACTCCTATGGCGCGGCCTGGGGCGACATCGATAATGATGGGGATCTTGATCTGTTTGTGGGCAATGACAACGATGGCACCCCAGGATTGAAAAATTTCCTCTATATCAATAACGGCGATGGCACATTTACGAAAAATACGACCAGTGTTGTTCTGGATTCGACCTTTACTTATGGAGTCGCATTCGCCGATTATAACCGGGATGGCTTTATTGATCTCTTTACAGCTCGCGAAGGCAAAAATATATTATTCAGAAATAATGGGCCAAATATTGGCAATACCAATCGCTGGATCAACGTAAAACTCATTGGCACCACTTCCAATCGTGCTGGGATTGGGGCAAAGGTCCGCGTCAGAGCGACCATTAATTCTCAGGTCAGGTGGCAAATGCGCGAGATTTGCGCGCAGAATGGGTATGGCGGGCATGATGAACTAACTGCTCATTTTGGTCTGGGAAACGCAACCATCATCGATGAATTAAGAGTTGAATGGCCATCTGGAAATGTGCAGACCTTTACCAATGTGCCGACCAATCAGTTTCTGACCATCAATGAGTCTGGTACTGCTGCCAGTATCCGAGTCACCTCTCCGAATGGCGGCGAGTCCTGGCAAGTTGGCACTGTATACACCATAACCTGGATCTCGAGCAATACCAGCGGCGAGGTCAATATCGAGTTGTCAACGAATGGCGGTGGATCCTGGAGTCCTATTGCCACCAACGAGCCTGACGATGGCAGCTATGACTGGACCGTACCCAATCAACCGTCATCAAATTGCCTGGTACGAATAAGCGATTCTGATGGAGAGCCATTCGATACCAGTGATCAACCATTTAGCATCGTTCAGATCGCTTACGATTTGACAATGGCGGTAGATCCGGCAGGCAGCGGAACTACGGAACCAACCGAGGGGGTTCACAGCTATCCTCAGGGCACGGTCGTCACTGTGATCGCCAAGCCAGCCACTGGTTGGGAGTTCAGCCATTGGACAGGAGATGTGGCAGACCCAAATAATGACACTACCACCGTGACCATGAATGGTAACAAAACCGCCACGGCACATTTTGTACAGCGAACTTGTGTGCTCACTATGGTTGCCAACCCAGAACAGGGCGGAACGACCAGCCCATCTCCAGGAAATCACATCTTCGTGAAGGGAGCGATCGTTACGGTTATCGCCATCCCGGCTAATGGCTACACTTTCGCCAGTTGGAGCGGCGATGTAGCTGATCCAATGAATGATACAACCAGCGTGACGATGAACACTGACAAGACAGTAACGGCCAATTTTGAAGCCCTACCAGCCCCGATTTCCGATTTGCGGGCTTCGGTTGTGGGCAATTATCTGCTTTTAGAGTGGACCGCCGTTCCTGGCGCAACCGGTTATCATGTCTACCGAGATACGCAGCACGATTTTGTCCCCGATAAAGTCAACGGGAGCAATCGTATCGCCGAGAATATTAACGATGAAGATCCAATGACCGAAGGTGTACAATGGACCGATACCGGGAATGGCGCGCAGATCGTTGGCGATGTGAATACGAACTATTTTTATCGCGTCACGGCTCTCGTAGGGACGGAGATTGATCCATCCAATGTGGCCGGGGAGTTCGATTATAATTTGAAAACCACGGTCATCACAGACATCAACGAACTGGCGGTGATCATGCATACTCAGCGAACCCGAAAACCGATATTGACTGCTGAAGACCTGGCCAATGCAATACCGTATTGCACCGATGTCTATCGTTGGGATGCTGCGGGACAGGGCATCGTCGGTCATGTCAAAGGATTGCCGTTCAACAATTTTAATATTGTGCCAGGTTATCCATACATGGTCAATGTCACAAAGGATACGGTGTGGACAGTTGCAGGCAGTTATTCGGATACCAGTTTTCAATTGATAACGACAAGCACAACCGATATCAATCACCTGGCAGTGCCGTTGAGCAAAGATAATTTGACGACAGCCGAACAGTTGGGCCAGGATATTCCCAACTGCACCGACGTTTACTATTGGAATTCCACTGATCAAGGTTTAGTGGGACATGTAGTTGGCCTGCCATTTGCAAATTTCGAGGTGAAGGCTGGTCATAGCTATTATGTGAATGTTACGGCCAATACGGTTTGGCCGCAACCAGCCGGAATGATGGGTTCGAACATCTCAAATTCACCACAAACTGGCAGCAACCCTTCACTCCATAAAGGCAAGCCAAGCCAAATTATTGGGACGCCACATACAGTTTATGGTCAATTGATACTGCCCGTGGATGCAGAGATAAGGGCTGCGGATGTTGAGCTCCGTGCCAGGCTAAAGGGACGCGGTGAAGAGATGGTTATGTCGGATCTGATCAGCTGCGGTTGTGATGGCCGGTATTGGTGGATTGCAGCAAGCCAGTTGGCCCCGGCCTGGCAGGTGGGGGACAGCTTACAGGTGACCATTCGAGAGAAATCAGTCGGTTTGATGGGAACGGTTACGGTTCGATTGACTGCGGCAGGGTCAGATTTTGGCGGCGTTATCGCGTTAACCAAAACGACAAAGCAGGCAGGCGAACATCCAATCGCGCTGCCTCAGCAAATCACGTTGTATCAAAATTATCCCAATCCATTCAATCCTGAAACGCAGATCACATTTGATCTGCCGCAGGCGGGCCATGTGAAAATTCAGATTTATGATATTTCAGGGCGATTGGTCCGAACCCTGGCAGATGGGCTAATGAATGCTGGACGACATCAGGTGAAGTGGGATGGTCACGATCAAGCTGGCCAACAGGTTAGCACTGGGATCTATTTATGTCGCTTAGAAACAGCACAAGCTCAACGATCCATGAAGCTGATTCTTGCGAAGTAAGATTTTCGGCCAAGCTTTGGAACTGAATGGGGGTAAATGACTTTAAAATAGCTATTCGATCAGATGAAACAGGCCATAAATTTGCCCCTGGTTTTTCAGCCAGAGATAAAGGTGAAGCGATCAGCGCAGCTTGAATGATATATTTGGCAAATTAATTGTGATAGGACAAATAAATCAGCAGGAGGCAATCATGAAAAAAGCTTTAGCATTATTGGTGACAGCAGTAGTATTGCTGTTGGGACTAACAACGGAGCAGGGCATTGCAGGAACGCCGCATACGGCCTATGGCAAGGTATTCAATTCGAATGGGACCGTTCCAGCCGATGGTCAGATCACTTTCATTTCATACATTACTTCTCGGCCGTCTGAAATTCTCACACAGTCTTCCCCAGGCTGTGGCTATTCCTTTGGCTATTGGCAGGTGCAGGTGGGCAATTTCCCCACCAACTGGCAAGCTGGAGATGTTCTCAGAACTGAAGTCACTAATACCGTCAATAATGAAACGGGTGCTGTCGAAGTGGTGATGACCAATGCAGGCAGTGATGTAGCCCCGGATCTCTACCTCGAGCCCGTAGTTCCAGTGGAACTTTCTTCTTTTGAGGTGGCCTTGAAGGACGGTAAGGTGGTTCTGGAATGGGTGACTCAAACTGAATCCAATAATTTTGGATTTGAGGTACAACGGAAGAGCGGTGACGCCGAGTTTACAGCCATTGGTTTTGTCCCTGGACAGGGAACGACCACCAAGGTGCATCGCTACAGCTTTGTCGATGAAAAGGCAGTCTCCGGTTGCTACTATTATCGCCTAAAACAAATGGATTATAATGGGGCTTTCGAATATTCTCAGATCAAATCGATTGCATTGGAATTGCCAGCGATGTTCGTCCTGAAGCAAAATCATCCCAATCCATTCAATGCAGAAACTTTGGTCCGCTATCAGGTCGCCTCTGCGGCCGGCACTGCCGACGTGAAATTTTGCATCTATAATGCAACTGGCGAACTGGTCAGAACGCTGGTAAGTGAGCGCCAGCCGGCTGGCAGCTATGAGGTGATTTGGAATGGACGTGATGACGCAGGCAACATGGTCACCTCAGGGATCTATATCGGTCGTTTGGTCGCCAATCATCAGATTTCCAGCATTAAAATGATCTACATGAAATGAGATCATGAAACTTGCATTGGCGGAAGCGGCCTAAATTGGACCAGCTTTAAGCTTACTGGCTGTCTGAAATATCGTCAACAGAATTTTTTTCAGACAGCCACTTTGCATTTTTTTCAAATGCTTGAAGCGATGTGCAATGTTGTTTTTTTGGGATGATCTGTAAAGCAACTTACTTTTGGGGGGAAAGGATGCATCGTCGGATTTGGCTATTGTTTTGGGTCGGAATATTTTTGCTCAATGCGACAATTGGGAATTCGCAGCATCAATTGACTCCGACCGCTTCTTTTTTGGGTACTCATGACTACGAACGGGTGGGCTACCATATCCATTCTGCGGGTGACGTGAACGGTGATGGGTATGATGACTTTCTGATCGGTACGTTTCACAATAAGACCAATGGGTACAATGCGGGAGCGGTGTACCTTATTTTGGGTAGGCCAGAGGCCAATTGGGGATTTAATGTCTCGTTATTGAATGCGGATGCCCGGTTTTTGGGTGCCAAAGCTTATGAGGCGGCAGGCTATTTCGTCGGAGGCAAGGGCGATGTCAATGGCGATGGGCTTGCCGATATGTTAATCGGTGCGGAAGACGGTCATGTCTATGTCGTTTTGGGACGCCGAAGTGCAAACTGGGGCCGCGATTTCGTGCTCTATGATGAGGCAGATGCCCGTTACGACTCAGAACAAGATGAGGACAGCGCAGGCCTGTCCGTGGCCATTATCGGTGATTTAAATGGGGATGGCTACGACGATTTTATTTGTGGCGCCCCATTTCATGATTACGATGGGGATGATGTCGGGAAAGCCTATCTCATTCTGGGAAAGGCTTCGGGGTGGCAACGGGGAGTGAGTTTGAGTCAGGCCAATGCTTCGTTCTACGGCACGACCAATAATGGTCTCGTTGGCTATTGCGTGGACGGGGTTGGCGATGTGAACAACGATGGCATCCCCGATTTCGCGATTGGTGCGCGGGGAGAAGGCAAGGTATATTTGTTCTTCGGTCGCCGCAGTGTGAATTGGGGCAAAAACTGCGATATTGGAACAGCAGATGTAATTTTTACGGCTGAGCAATACGGAAACTATACTGGCTGGCGTGTCTCTGGCGCTGGGGACGTCAATGGCGATGGTTTTGATGATTTTTTGATCGCCGCTCCCTATCACGATGAAAATGATAATGAGAACGGCAAGGTTTATCTGATCCTGGGGAGAAGCAGCGGCTGGAAAACCCATCTATCGGAGGCAGATGCCTCTTTTTATGGCGAGGGGCTGGATGACGAGGCTGGTTGGGACACTCAGGGTGCAGGAGACGTCGATGGCGATGGATATGATGATTTCTTAATTGGCGCCTGGTACAACGACGCCAACGGCACCGATGCTGGCAAAATGTATCTGATCAAGGGTAAATCGTCTGGTTGGCAGCGCAACGTGTCCCTTGCTACCATCGAGGATTATTTCGTCGGGCAACACCCTGGTGATTATGCTGGATTTTCCTGCGCGAGCGCTGGCGATGTCAACGGCGATGGCGTGCCAGATATAATCACTTCTGCCACCTACTACAGCGAAGCCTTTTATTGGGGCGGGATCATTTACCTGATTGTCAGCGATCATGCGAACATAACAGTCACTGCACCCAATGGAGGGGAGACCTGGACCATCGGCAACAACTATCACATTACTTGGACTTCCAGCCGCACCAGTGGCAATGTCAAAATTGAATACTCTCCCAATAGCGGTGGCAGTTGGAAAACAATTGTAAGCTCAACGCCAGATGATGGCGATTACCTCTGGACCATACCGAATGACCCCACAACTTCCTGTTTGGTGAGAATTACCGACTGCGATGGTGATCCTTCAGATGTGAGTGATGCAGTTTTCACATTAGCCCTCGGTAACTACACTTTGACCATGGCCGTTCAACCGAACGGCTCAGGGACCACCGATCCCCCAATCGGAAATCACAGCTATGCATCTGCAACGGTAGTAACCATTATTGCGACGTCAGCGACCGGCTATCATTTCAGTCACTGGGATGGCGATGTCGCAGATCCCAACAATGATACGACCTCGGTGACAATGAACGGCAATAAAACCGTCACCGCCAATTTTGTGCCCCAAACAACCACCCCCATTACCGACCTTCGGGCATCACAACAATGGAATCAGATCTTGTTAGAATGGAGCCCTGTAACGGGCGCATCTGGCTATAACGTGTACCGTGGCACTTCCTATGACTTCATTCCAGATATGGCGAGCGGGGGAAATCGAATAGGAACGAATGTATCTGATCAAGATCCAAATACGAGCGGCATTCAGTGGCTGGACAACGGGGCTGGGGTGAAGCTGATAGGGGATGTGAATGTCAATTATTTTTATCGTGTCACCGCAATTGTCGGTAGCGAATCCGAGCCGTCGAATTTGGCCGGAGAATTTGATTGCAATTTGGTGACGACAGCCACAACGGACATCAATCACCTGGTAGTCATTATGAATACTCAACAAACCAGGAAGCCCATAGCGACAGCCGAGGACCTGGCTCAGGCAATTTCCTATTGCAGCGATGTTTACTGCTGGGATGCAGCGACTCAGAGTCTGATCGGTCATGTGAAGGGCCTACCGTTCAACAATTTTCCCATCTTGACTGGCTATCCCTATATGGTGAGCGTTACCAAGGATACGGTTTGGACCATCGCAGGAAGCTATTCCGACGCCTCCTTTCAGCTCATGACAACCGATAAGACAGATATCAATCATATTGGAGTTCCATTGGGCAAGAGCAACTTGACCACGGCAGAGCAATTGGGGCAGGATATTCCGAATTGTACCGATGTCTATGTTTGGGATATTGCTGCACAAGCTTTAATAGGACATGTCGTGGGGTTACCAGTGAATAATTTCGCGGTGCAGCCAGGTCATGCCTATTTCGTCAATGTGACGGCTGATGGGAACTGGCCAGCGTCTGGACAAAATATGGGGATGTCCGCTTCAGCTTTGATACCGATCAATTCATTACCAGCGATTCGAAAGGCATCGGGTCAGCTAAGCCATGGAGTTCCCCATACGGTTTATGGACAGTTGCACTCGCCAAAAGGTAGCCTGGTCGCTGCATCTGATCTGCAAATCAACGTCCAGTGGAAACGAAACGGGAGTTCCATTCTCGTCTCCAATCCCATCGGAAGCGGCTGGGATGGAGAATTTTGGTGGCTAATGGTGACGAATTTCGCACCGACCTGGCAACCTGGCGATACGCTTATCGTTGAGCTCGCCCAAACCAATGGACGATACCGAGGGTGCACCCATGTGATCTTGAGCGACGCAGGATCAGATGATGCAGGGGGAGTCGAGTTAACCGAATGGCAGGAATATGAGACAGTTATCAAAGCCACTCAACGCAGTCGATTTCAGGTGTGGCAGAATTCGCCCAATCCGTTCAATCCTGAAACATCTATCCGATTTGAACTCACCTCGCGCGATCAGGTGCGAATAAATATCTATGACGTGGCAGGACGATTGGTAACGGCCTTGCTAAATCAGGAGTTGCCACCAGGAAATCATCAGATAGTCTGGAATGGACGTGATCATCGTGGCCGCTTGGTGAGTTCTGGCATTTATTTTTGCCGGCTGGAAGCGGGTGGACACTTTGAAACTGTTAAATTGATGCTGGCAAGATAAAAGCAAACGCTATCACTACAACCAACATCAGCAATTATTTTAAACAAGAAAAAAATGGTAGGAGTTTATTTTCAGTGTTTCGAACCCTATTCGGAAAGGAGCTGCATCATGAACTGGCAACAACATTGGGCAAGGGTGGTGCTGGCAATATTGGTCCAATTGATCGGGCTGGCCGCGACCCTTCAGGCCCAGGATCCTTTCATTCAGATCCCGTTTGAATGGGAAAAGGTGATGGCTTCCAGGGGCGTGTCGTGGGCGGATTATGATAACGATGGTTATCCGGATTTTTATGTTTCAAATGGGGTGACCGGCTACAAGCAGGTGAATTTCCTTTATCACAATAATGGAGACGGGACGTTCACCCGGATCATGACAGGTCCTCCAGTCGAAGATCAATACGTAACCTATAGCAGCAGCTGGGGTGATTTTGATAACGATGGCGATCTGGATCTATATGTCGCCGTCAACGTGGGAACGTATGATGACCCTGTGATCAATAATTGCCTCTATGTTAACAACGGGGATGGCACCTTCACAAAAAATACGACGGCTGGGCCGCCAGTAACGGACCGGGAATATACCTGCGCGGTTGGCTGGGGGGATTACAACAACGATGGCTTTTTGGACCTCTTTATTAAAAACGGTTCCTATCCCAAGCAGCCAAATTCCCTTTATCTCAATAATGGTGATGGTACATTTACTGACATTGTTGGCATCCCTCTGGTGAGCAATGAAAACGCTACGCTGGTATCTCGCTTTGCCTGGGGCGATTACGATAACGATGGCGATCTTGATCTGGCCATTGCTGGTGGAGACGGGGAAAACAATGCCATCTGGCGCAATGATGGTAATAATACATACACCAAGCTGGTGAATCAAAACGGCATGTCCATTATTCAGGGCAGCTATTCATCAGCCGTATGTTGGGGAGATTATGACAATGATGGGGATCTGGATCTGTTCGTTTCAAATTACGGAAAGACTGCTCCAGCAAAAAATTTCCTCTATCGAAATGATGGTAATGATGTATTTACCAAAATTACTGACGGGGAGATCGTCAATGAAGAGAAGTGCTCGCTGGGGTGCGCCTGGGGAGATATCGATAACGATGGCGATCTGGACCTGTTTGTTGGGAATGACATCTATTTCAAAAACAGTTTATTTCTGAATAATGGAGATGGGACGTTTACTAAGGATACGAGCAGCGTAGTGACTGACTCCAGCTTTACTTATGGAGTTGCTTTTGCCGATTTCAACAAAGATGGCTTTATCGATTTATTTATCTGCCGCGAGGCGAAGAACATCCTTTATCAGAATAATGGTCCGGGCATTGGAAATACAAATCACTGGATCAATATTCAATGCACTGGGACGAGTTCGAATTGGGCTGGGATCGGTGCCAAGGTGCGGGTAAAGGCGACGATCAATGGTCAGGTGCGTTGGCAGATGCGCGAGATCTGTGCCCAAAACGGATATGGCGGCCATGATGATCTGCGGGCGCATTTCGGCCTCGGGGACGCGCCCCTGGTGGATGAATTGATCATCGAGTGGCCCTCTGGAATCGTGCAAACCCTCACCTCAGTGGCCGTGGATCAGTTCCTGACCATTACCGAATCGGATCAGAGCGAGATGATTAAAATTACGGCCCCGAACGGCGGCGAGCAATTCCAGGCCGGCAACACGCATGAGATCACCTGGCTGTCTCATCATACAAGCGGACTGGTGAATGTCGAATTTTCAACCGATGGTGGGGCAACGTGGAACCTGATCGCTACGGATGAACCCGATGACGGCAGCTTTAGCTGGCTGGTCCCCCATGCCCCGTCGCAAAATTGCCGCATTCGCATCACCGATAGCGACGGCAGCCCGTACGACATCAGTGATAATCCTTTCACCATCCTTCCCATCATGCATGTGCTCACCATTGCGGTGAACCCAGCCGAAACGGGTACGACCGATCCGCCAGCCGGCCAGCACAGCTTTGCCAAAGGCACGATGGTAACCCTGATCGCCACATCGGCTGAGGGATATGAGTTTGTCAATTGGTCTGGCGATGTGAGTGACCCGACGAACGATACCACAACAATCCTGATCGATGCCGATAAGATTGTGACAGCCAATTTTCAGGACTCGACAACATATCTAATTGTTGCAAGCCCCAACGGTGGCGAAGATTGGGAGGTCGGCAGCGTTCACGATATTGTCTGGAGTTCCAACAAGACCAGCGGCAGCGTGAAGATCGAGTTCAGCGCTGATAGTGCGGCCACTTGGTCCGTGATTGCGGACAGCACCGAGGACGATGGAGCCTTTACCTGGACGATCCCGAATGTCGTATCGACGCAGTGTCTGGTGCGGGTGAGCGATGTGGATGGAGCTCCTGAGGATGTGAGCGATACGCTGTTTACCCTTTCCCTGCCACCCTCTATAACTGTGTTGAGTCCGAATGGTGGTGAGGATTGGGAGGTTGGCAGTGTGCAGCAAATTACATGGACATCGAACAAGACCACTGGCATGGTGAAGATTGAGTTCAGCGCTGATAGTGCAGCCACCTGGAACGAGATCGTCGCCAGCACCGAGGATGATGGTCTGTTTGAGTGGACGATACCGAATTCACCTTCGACCCGATGCCTGGTACGGGTGAGCGATGTCGATGGAGAGCCGATCGATGTCAGTGATGCGCTGTTTATCATTTCTCAAGTACCGTTTATTTCAGTGTTGGCGCCCAATGGTGGCGAAGATTGGGAGGTTGGCAGCGTTCACGATATTGTCTGGAGCTCCAACAAGACCAGCGGCAGCGTGAAGATCGAGTTCAGCGCTGATAGTGCGGCCACCTGGACTGTGATTGCGGACAGCACCGAAGACGATGGTGCCTTTGCCTGGACGATTCCGAATGTCGTATCGACGCAGTGTCTGGTGCGAGTGGCCGATAAAGATGGGGACCCGAGCGATACGAGCGATGCCGTTTTTCGCATTTCGCCTCGGTCATATCAATTGACCATGGTGGTCAATCCAGCAGACGCCGGAACCACCGAACCTGCTCCTGGAAGTCACTCTTATTCAGAGGGCACGGCAGTCAATGTAATTGCGATTCCAGCATCTGGGTATGTATTTCTCAATTGGACTGGAGATGTGTTGGATCCTGCAAATGATACGACCGTGGTGAACATGAATGAGGATAAAACCGTCACCGCTAATTTTGCCTTGGTTCCCATATCGATCGCCGATCTGCGCGCCTCAGTCCAGGGTGATCGCATTTTATTGGAGTGGTCTCCTGTCGATGGGGCCACTGGCTATCATGTGTATCGCGATACAGTTTATAACTTTGTCCCAGATCGAGACCATGGTCGGAATCGTATTGCAACGGGAATAACGGATGAGGATCCGAACACAGACGGCGTGCAATGGACCGATAATGGAAATGGCGCTCAAATTGTCGGCGATGTGAACAAGAACTACTATTATCGGGTCACTGCGGTTTCCAGTGTCGAATCCGAACCATCCAATCTTGCCGGGGAATTTGATTATAAGCTGGTGACCACGGCCAGGACAGATATCAACGAAATTGCGGTGTTGATGAATACCAAAAAAGGCCGTCAACCGATAATCACGGCCGAGGATCTGGCGCAGGCGATCCCCTATTGTACCGATGTCTACTATTGGGATGCCGTCAACCAGGGTATTGTTGGACATGTCAAAGGATTGCCGTTCGGCAACTTCACGATTGTTCCCGGATATCCCTATATGGTCAACGTCACCAAGGATACTATATGGACCGTAGCTGGTAGCTATTCCGATACCAGTTTTCAGTTGATTACCACGAACAAGACCGACATTAACCATATCGCTGTACCGCTGAGCAAAGGTCACTTAAAAACCGCAGAACAACTTGGGCAGGATATCCCCAATTGCACCGATGTGTATTATTGGGATGCAGTGAGTCAAGGCGTGATAGGGCATGTCGTGGGATTGCCGTTTGCGAATTTCGAGGTTTTTGCCGGGCATGGCTATTATGTGAACGTGACTGCGGATACGGTTTGGCCAGTACCTGAGGAAACGGCTGGTTTGTTGGCCCTCAAACCCTCCTCGGGTGAGTCAGGCATGGTGCTCGCGAAGGCAAGCACAGCGCCTGGGCGAGCCATTCCCCATACCGTCTATGGCCGCTTGATCTATCCCCAGGAACAAACCGTTGCTCCAGCAGACCTGGAATTGCGCTCCTGGCTAGCGGGGCACGAGGATCAGGCCGAAGTTGCCAATCCAATTGGGAGTGGCTGCAATGCCGAGTATTGGTGGGTTAGCGTCAGCAACCTGTCCCCAGCCTGGCAGGTGGGAGATACATTGCAAGTCGCTATTCGCGATCGAAGCGGTAGCTTTATGGCAACCGGGCATGTGGTGTTAAGTGCGGCTGGCTCAGACAACGCCGGTGTGCTTCGCTTGGAACGCACAACCGTTCAGGCAACGGCAGCATCGACATCGTTACCGCAGCAGTTTGCACTCAACCAAAATTATCCCAATCCATTTAATCCAGTAACCGTGATTTCGTACCAATTGCCTGAAGCAAGAAGCGTCACCATAAAAGTGTTCAACGTGCTTGGTGACGAAATTTGTACCTTGGTCGATGAAAGAAAGCAGCCTGGGAATCATCAAATCGCCTGGAATGGCAAAAATAATCTGGGACAGGAAATGCCTTCGGGGATCTATTTCGTTAAAATTGAAGCAGGAGATTTCCGAGCCTATCGAAAAATGGTGAAGATCCGATAGCTATTTATCCACTGCAACATAGACAATAAGCGATCATAACCCTTGCAAGGGGGAATACCCTTTGCAGGGGTTTTTTTGTTGATTCATTGAGAAGTGCAATGGCCAAGATAAAGTCTGACTATATCAGCACAAAGCTTTGTTCATTTCATGTTCTTTTGATCATCGCCATGCGCCATTCGGTAGTTTTTGGTTGATGGCCGAAAGGGTGCTTGATGAGAGATAATTTGATCGAAGAAAATCAGAAACCAATCCGCTTTCAACGAGTAAGAAGGATCAGCATCTGTGCGCATTGGAACTGCTTTTTTGCAGTGAATAAATCGATTAAAAGGTCCATCAAGGAGAAAATATGATAAAAGCCATCGGCATGCTTGTTTTGCTTGTCATGAATTTGGCTGAGCCCGTGGCGGCTGCGACAATCCACGGTTTCGTTCGGGAGAAGGCCACCAAAGAGCCAATCGTTATGGGAAATGTTTGGATCAAAGATAGCAATTTTGGCACGACCACCAATGTGAAGGGCTATTATGTGTTGTCCGCCTTGCCAGCCGGACGCTACGAGATCTATTTTCGCTATATTGGTTATAGGACGCATATCGAACAGATCACGATTGACCGCGAGATCGAGCTGGAGCTGGATGTATATCTTGAGCCAGAACCGATTGCATTGCCCGAGGCGACGGTGGTGGCGGAACGGGATCGTCGGGAATTGGATATCAAGCCGAGCCAGATTGTAGTGCCAGCGCCGCAATTGCGGGCTGCGCCGCAGATCGCGGAGCCTGATCTGTTTCGCACCATCCAAATGCTGCCTGGGGTGGCGACCTTGTCTGATTTTTCTGCCGGGCTCTATGTGCGTGGGGGTAGCCCAGACCAGAATTTGATTTTGCTGGATCATATCGATGTCTACAATCCGAACCATCTATTCGGTTTTTTCTCCAGCTTCAATACCGATGCGATTAAATCGGTTGAGCTGCTTAAGGGTGGCTTTCCTGTCATGTATGCTGGTCGGCTCTCCTCGGTGCTCAATGTGATCAACAAAGAGGGCAATCGGGAAAAATTCCAGGGGGTTGCCAGATTGAGTTTGCTAAGCTCCAATGCCACGCTGGAGGGGCCATGGAGATACGGCTCTTGGATGGTCTCCGGCCGTCGCACCTATCTCGATCTGGCCGCTAAATTGGTCGATTTTGATCTGCCGTATTATTTCTACGATGGCCATGCCAAGATCAATTTCGATATCGATCGAAACAATCAGGCCAGCCTGAGCTTTTATGCTGGCAACGATAAATTGGACCTCTCCCAAAACGAAACTGATATCTTGTTGGATTGGGGGAATAAAACGTTCAGCGCTCAATGGATGCACGTGATTTCCAGCCAATTGTTCTCCCATTTCGTGTTGGCTGGCAGTCGCTTCGATAGCGATTCCGAGGTGAAATTCGACGATATCTCATTTGGCATTTCTAATCGAATTACCGATCTGGCAATAAAGGGCTGGATAACCTATTCGCCCTCTATTCTGCATACCTTCGATTTCGGCCTGGAGGCGAAAAATCTCCAATTCGATCTGCGCAATAAGATCGCTGATCTGGCGTATAAAAAATCATTTGCTGGCAATTCATTCGCCCTGTATGTGCAGCACAATTATAAATTGACCCGATCCAATATCCTTCAAACCGGGATGCGATTCGATTTTTACAGCGACGGCAATTATTCGCGGCTGACCCCTCAGCTCTCCTATCAATACCTGTTCAATGATCGAATCAATATGACCCTTAGCTATGGTCGCTATGCTCAGTTTATCAATCTGGTCTATCAAGAAGGATTGAGCTTCGCTGATATGTGGTTCCCAGTCGACGAGACGTTTGCGCCTGGCCGGGCCGATCATTTTATTTTAGGGTTCAATTATGATGATCTCCGAAAACTCTCCCTGAATATTGAAGCCTATTATAAGCGGTACGCCAATATTTCAGAATATCGGTTCCGCGCGGCCGAATCCCAAGGAATCGATCGCGACTACGATCGCTTAACTGCTTCGGATATTTTTCTCAGTGGAAAGGCCTCGGCTTACGGTATCGATGTTTATGTCCGCAATCAGCTTGGGGGATTGAAGGGATGGCTGGGCTATTCGTTCAATTGGGTGAAAAAGCAGGTGAAGGGCTATAACTTCGATCAGCCCTATTTTCCGCCCTACGATCGTCGGCATACCATCACCGCCGCAGAGGAATATCGGCTCGCCCAAAAATGGCGACTCAATTTCGCCCTGAAATTTGGCACGGGACAACCTTACACCGAAGCGTCGGGTCGCTATCAGGCGTTGAATCCCAATGGCACGATTTACGATCGCACTCTTGAAGCGAAAAAGAACAGTTACCGTTTGCCACCTTATTTGCGCTTCGATATAGGACTTACCCATCACCGCACGATCTTCGGTTTGAGAAGCGAGCTCTATTTGCAGGCTATCAATGTGTTCAATTTTAAAAACGTTTGGTTCCGTTATTATGATTTCGATACCAATCCCGCTACCCGAAAAGAGTTCTATATGTTGCCCAGAATTCCAACAGTCGGGGTTTCTGTGATGTTTTAATCAACGAGGAGAATATGAAGCATTCAATGTTGTTGAGATACTGTTTTTTGATGTTGGGCATGTTGGGAGCGTGCAGTGATTATCCCTCTCAACCAAAATATCAACAGGAAATCGTTGTGTTCGGCTTTCTCTGGGGAAACAAGCCCATGACCGCCGAACGCGCCATCATGATCAGCTACACCCAGCCGATCGACCAATTGTACCAGGCCGATCGAGCGGTCATTCGAAATGCAAGGGTGACGATCACGGAGAAGGGCTCTGGCAAGCGTTATGTCTTGCGCGAAGGAGATCAACCGGGCTTCTATTTTAACGATAGCCTCATTGCAAGACCCAGACGATCGTATCGTTTGACAGTTGAGGTGGATAACCGGGTGGTGACTGGCGAAACAACTGTGCCTTTCGATTTGGATATTGAAACCGAATTGAAACGGGGAGAGGTGGATTCGGTTTATCATGAAGGGCTTTCGGTTGAAAAGCCGATTTTCGTGCGGTGTGAGGATGAGCGGCAGATCATCGTTATCGATGTCTATTGCCATGAGTCGTGGCAAGATGCAGAATACATCAATCCGTTCTGGGGTAAAAGCAAGCCTTCTGATGCGGCCGAATATGGTGGCCGGGATGGCAATAGCGAGCCGCGACATATCATTGCCTCGGCGAAATACCGCGACCTTTTCTCTGCCAACTTCCCCGGTCAATTTGTGATCGATTGGTATGCCTCGATGATCGGTTTCTACGGTTCTTACACCCTCCAGGTGTTAGCCATCGATGATAACTATTATCAGTATCTCAATCGCAAAGAGTATCCCGAGTTACAGAGCGGTTTGGTAGGCGGCATCGGCGTGTTCGGTTCGGTGTGTGGGGAAACGTTCCGATTGTATATCATGAAGCCGTAAGCTGGAACGAGCTGACGGCTGAGCGAAGGGGTGATCCCATCCGGGTTTTCTGCACGCAGTTACTGCCTACCTCACTATGGATGGAGATGGCATCAGTTTCAGTATCTTCTCGTAGAAGCAAACCATTTCATCTCGGATGAAACCAGCGGGCACGTGGAAAAGAGAGCCAGGAGACTGTGCTGATGAGGGCTGCGAGAATTACAGTTGGATTGGCTCGATCGAATTGCCTTTTTACTGGGCCAATTCCAAACCAATGCGGCACATGCGGACGAAGGCAATTTTTAAATCGTCAGGATAATCTGGCTCGTGGCGTTTCAGCTCATCAATCATTTGGAGAAAATACCATTTTTCTTCCAGTGATAGATAATTGGTGATATCATCGAAGGCGTCATAAACGGTTTTTCGCACTGCGTCAACCAAGGTTGGATCGGAAAGTTTCATGTAGTTGGGATATTGCTGCAATCGATCGATCAGCATTTGATCGGGGATAACGATGACTTTGCTGGGACGCAACGAGGCTTCGATCTGATCGCCGACATCGAGTTGATTGCGGTGGTGATCAAATCCAAGGGGATCTAATTCAACAGCGCAAAAGCTTTTCATCGCCACGCGGCTGGGTGAGACGCGCAGCAGCTTCCCAGAGCAATAGAACGGCGATCGCCCTGGAAAAGCGATTTCGATTTCCCTGATGCGCTGAGGATGATGATTATTGGTCAGGTCATGATCGATCGTGTAACCCAAAAATCCACCGCGACTGATATTGATCACGTCCACCGAAAACCTATCATTGCCGTTGAAGGCGAGATTTACTTTTGGGGTGCTCTGGCGATCTGGATAGTATCTTGGATGTCGACGTCGTTCTGTCCAGCTTGAGGTTGATTCCATAGCTATGGTCTTCCTCCCCTGGTTCCAGTTACCTTGTTCCAATGATCCCTGATGTCACGCCATGAACGTGGATGAATTAGCAAATAGCGCTGAGTGTAACAGGTGGTCCAGCAGCCGGGGCATTGTCGATATTGTCGAAGCCGTTCTGAATACAGGCGACCAGAAAAAATTTGCTGAAAACTGGAAGCAAAGACATTTCCAATTGGCGCGCCGTAACATAGGTGGACATCCCCATTTTCCATGATGGTGGTGCGGGTGGAGAGCACCGGCGAATCCAGAAAGGCGCAAATTTTTCGTTGCCGTCCCTCGATAAACGGCCCAATGCCCCTGATGAAGGCGTCCAAATTCAGGATATCGGGATTTCCCTCTAAGAATTTCAGCACCCTTTCCAGCCGCTTTCCAGGCCGAAGCTGCAAAGCACCGTCCTTGCGCGTGGTGGCGGTCAGGGTGTGGTAGAGTCCGATGGTGACTTTCCAGCCCAGTTCCCGAATGCGCGCAATTAGATCCGGGACTTGATCCAGATTTAAATTGTTGAGCACGATATTGGCATAGAGCAGCGAACTGGACCCGTTGCGATGCGCAGCGAGCCATTTTATATGGTTCAGGACAGTTGCCGCGTGGTCTTTCACGCCGCGGAGCGAATCTCCCAGCGAGCCCAGCCCATCCAGCGAGGTTTGAATGTTGATGTTGTTCTCCAAAGCCACCCGTCCAATGTGATGGATCGTTTCGCTTTTATTATAGAGCCCGGTCACCAGCGTGGTGGCGATCGAAAAGGTTTTCTTCGCGATGACCAAGATCTCATCCAAATGGGGTACCAGTGTGGCTTCACCACCAGAGATAAAGCCAATATAGGCGCCATAATCTCGAAGCCGCTCAGCGACGAGGCGAAATTGCTCCAGGCTCATGGTCGGCGGTTCGGTGGTTCGATCATACACGCTGCATTGCCGGCAGCGTTGACTGCACAGTCTCGTCAACCGAATTTCCGTGCTGGAATTGAGCGGTCGTCCATAGAGCGCATTGTTTATGCCTTTGATCGTCGGATTGACCCACTTCATGATGACATCCTGAACGTGGTTACTTCTTGAAAATAGCTGCGGTCTTTCCAGATAAAATGACCCAAGGTCCCAAAAATCCCAGTGAAAATGATATAGGGCAATTGCAGGATCGCCCATAATGGGAAATATTTCAACAGATCGCGCCGTTGATAAACCAACGCCCCTTTTCGTGCAATGGCAAATTCGATCATTATTTTGGCGATCAGGCAGACCAGCGGGACGCTGATCGATTGATGAATCAGGGCATATACCGGCGTTCCGATCATCAAGATCGCATTCATGAGAAAGACCACCAGGATGAATGAAAAAAAGCCTGGGTTTAATTTAAGTTGATACGATCCGTTTGATGCCCAGCGTTTGCGCTGATTCAAGAACGATCTGAGGGTCCTCTCAGCCTCGGTCCAATTAAACGAATTTGGGTCTGGAGCAAATCGGATTTTCCAATTGGTATATTTTCTGATCAATTGCAGCAACAGCACATCATCCCCAGAAATTCGCTTTTTGATCTTCTCGAAGCCGCCAACCGCCTCAAATGCCGCTTTGCGATAGGCGATGTTTTGGCCTGAAGCTGCCAACGGACAACCCAGGTTCAGCGATCCCTGTGCTGCTGCCATGAGTGACAAGAAATCCAATGCTTGCAAATTTTCAAATAATGAGGAGCGATGCCCCGGTTTGCCCAACTGAGAGAAGCCAACAACCATGCCCACTGGGGGGAGAAAATAGGAAACCATGGTTGATACCCAGCTTGGTTTCACATGACAATCTGCATCCGTCGATAAAATAATCTCCCCAGTGGCTCGGCGAATGCCCTGATTGAGCGCGTTCTTCTTCGCAATCAACCCTGTCTCAGTATCGAGTACAGCCTTCACATGTTTGATGTGAGAATATTCACGGGCAAATCGATCAATGATCTCACCTGTGTTATCTTCAGAGCCATCATTAACGATGATGATCTCCATGAGATCTTTCGGATAGGTTTGCTGAACCAATTCCGAAAGCAGGTTCCCAATATTGCTCTGCTCGTTGCGAGCAGCAACGACCACAGAAACCCGTGGTTGATAAGATGTTTTTTGTTTATTGGGAAAAAATAAACCGATCAAAAAAAGCGATAGAGTAAAAACGTACGCACCAGTGACTATGGTGAACAAAAAAGTAAGCAACACGCGCTCCTTAAAATGTGATAGAGATCATAAAATTTGCTACTGCTGGGTGCAAACCGCTGGAGTTTGGCCGAAAATAAATCCCGAGCATCTTGTTGATGTCGGGCATTAAAGCGATCATCAATAGCGATCCCGACCTTCGAGATATCGAGGCCTTTATCAAGTCAGATTCTTCCACTGGATAATGGGTGATAAAATGAAGCTCATCGATAAAAGATGAGACGCCCTCTTACGCTCCCCGACCGCCAACTTACGATCGCTAGGCAGCGGATTTAAAGGTATCCTGTTTCCATTGAAATGAGCCAAACTGCCCCCACAGGCCAAAGACAACCACATAAGGAACGTGGAGCAGCGCTGCCAGCGGGAAAATTGCTAAAGCGTTTTTATAGCCAACCATTTGGGTGAACCTTTGGAGCAGCCGAAATTCTGACATACCTTTCGCCAACCAGCACGCAATCAGCAACCGAACGCAATTCTCATGAAACAACCCCATTGGCAACAAGATGAGCAAACAGAGATTGAATATATAGATCAAGGCCAGCAGGACTTTCAGCCGCCATGAGTAATATCGTCCCTTCGAGGCATGCCGGATGCGCTGATTGACGAATTGCCTCAGGCTCAATGGTGGGCGAGTGACGACAATGGTCGCTGGATCAATGGCGTAACGCACGCGCCAATTTGTCCTTTGTGTCACCAAATGCAAAAACAGATCGTCATCCCCGGAGATCAAATTTTGAATCTGTTTAAACCCAGCAACAGAAACGAAAGTTTCTTTCCGATAGGCCAGGTTGCGTCCGTTGCAGGTGAGCGGAGCGTTTCGGCCAATACTGCCAGCAGCAACTGCAGCCAATGATAGCGAATCCAATTTGAGCAATCGTGAAAACAGCGTCTCTCGTCCGTTCGGCTCAATGGGCGAAAAACCAGCCACCAGCCCAACATCGGGCTCGAAGTAACGGACCATCCCCTCAATCCAGCCTGGTTGCGGAGTACAATCGGCATCCGTGGTGAGGATGATCTCCCCTTGTGCCGCGCGAATGCCCAACTCCAGGGCATGTTTTTTTGGCGCAATACCTGGTGGCAAATCCGTCACTTCGATCAGTTTTATCCGGTCGCTCTGCTGCTGATATTCCCTTATTATTGCTCCGGTCCGATCAGTCGAGCGATCATTGACAATGATGATCTCGTACTGATCGGATGGATAAGATTGATTCAACAGGCTGGCAAGGCAATCCCCGATGGTTGCTTGCTCGTTTCGAGCGGCTACGACCACCGATACCAAGAGCTTTCGGTTATTCATTCCTGGTTTGAGAAAGAACAAGCCCCGCGATAGCTGCCATAGCAAGAAACAGTACCCCAATGTCAGAAAAATTGTCAGAGAAAATAGCGCAATTAGCATGAGTGATCTTAGCTGCGAGTCAGTAATGAGAAGGATATCAATTGAGTATTTTTGTATTGTGCAATTTTAGGGCATCACCAATAGCTGTCATTGTTAGAAGAAAGGGTTAATAAATTCCTAAATAGCTTGGGCATCAGTCACGCCGTCGCAGACGATCGTAATTGGGGGGCAGGCCCTGGCTATGCTCCAACAGTTCAATGATGTGACGGCAGTTGCGATCGATCAAGTTGAACATCAAATATCTCCTTACAGCATTCTCAACTGAACGGTCGAAGTTGTGGTATCGTCAATAGCTTCCACCACGCGGCGTAAAGCTTCCAGGTTAGCTCGACCAGTTTCGACGTTGCGGCGCAATGCGTGGGCGCCGCGCGTCAAAAAGTAGGCATTTCCAACAGCACTCATCGCGGGCTTTGCGTAATCAGCAACAAAAAGCGGTATCTTGAGACGTAGTGCAAGTTTTCCGGCCTCAAACGTTCCTCCCGCCTCACGAGCCTCGATAATGACCAATGCATCTGACAACCCGCATACCGTCCAATTGCGCTGCATCGCACAGCCTACCGACCAGGTCAGGTGAGGAGGAAATTCAGAGATTAGCAGAGCGTTTTTTTTCGTGACGAGCGACTTGAGATCGCCGCGCAGTTGATACCGCAAAATACCTTCTGGCAAGACAATGATTGTGCCGCCACCATTCGTCAAAGCTGCATTGTGTACTGCAGTATCCACGCCACGTGCGCCGCCGCTGACAACAACCCAGCCCCAGGATGCAATCTGCGCTGCGCAGTCCGTTGCCGTTGACAATCCCTTTTCTGATACATCACGCGCACCGCAGAATCCCACAGCTTTTTTATTTAGCAGCTCCAGGTTCCCCCAGGCGTAAAGAAGCGGCGGGGAATGCTCGCCTAACCGCTGTTCCAATTGAGCTGGATAGGCTGCCGTTCCGCGCACGAGCAACTTGACACCACGACGCTGTAATTCGGCGTATGTCTTTTCCGTTTCAAGGCGCGCAAGATCCAGGGCTTGTGTCTGCTTAGCTCCAAGTCCATATTGGGCCATCTGTTCTTTGGGGGGCAAACGGAAAAATTCATCCAACGAAGTTCCTGTCTGCCTCAGTCGGGAGAGAAACCGTCTGATGGTTGCTGGCCCAATATCCTTGACCAAATGAAGCTGTAAGTAACCGAGTTCGTTCATTATTTCACACCAAATCTTGAGCTGTCTTGGTAGCGACGAGCCCTAATACGGCCTGTGCCTCTGCATCTCTCACCACACGGCCCACCTCGTTCAACGTGAATCCTGTCTGGTAAATGTCGTCTATCAATATAATTGACTGCCCTTTGATACTATCGCGATAATCGGGCAGTAATGCAAAAACGCCTTTTACGTTATTGATTTTTTCTTCGATCGTCTGGCAATCTTTCATTGGCCTGTTAGGGCGAACTTTATGAATCCACGAGGTTCCATTGACTTTGCTCAACCGCGTTGCAACCTCTTTAGCCAGATATACTGGCAGATTAGGGGACCCGGGCTTGGAAGGCGGTGTTGCGATAACAATTGCTGCGCGTTCATACGTCGGATGAATCTGGATGAATTCGATCATTTCTGTTACAAGCATATCGGCTGCTTGTGTTCTATTGGGCGTCCATTTACCGCGGTAGGGCTTGGACTGATAAACCAAATTACCTAAAAGTGTTCGCGCATAACCTTTTCCTGGATCTATCTGAGTATGGTATCCCAAAGCGAAACTCTCAGTAAGATCGTCCTCTATGCAAACCACGTCTTGAAGCCTCCGCAAAAAGGCCTCGACCTGTGCGCGTTCAGGAAAACCGATATTGTAGATATAAGTGCCCCATTCAAAGCGTCCATAAAGATCTTGAAAGGTACGGCTAAAATAGAATTGGTTGAACGCTCGTTGCAGGATCGCTTTGTAGCGCAAAGCGCCAGTGATGAGCACAACAGCGTTGTTATTCCCAGCATCTTTGAGCTCGAAGCGGGCTAATTGATAATGGTCCATAGAATCGACATCTCACTTCGCAGAACATTTATGCATATTATGCCACAAAATCAATCTGCCTACAATCTAGTTGAGGTGTCTCTCCTTCCTCGCCCGATTTGCAGTTGAATGCAATTCCGCTTGTTAGAAATGCACTTTTTAAGGAAAAAGTGCAATTCAATACCTCGTCCCTGATTTCATCGTGGCTATCTCCAAAATCTTGGCAGCCATCGATAGAGAACAAAAGCCCAATAGCCCAATAGCTAACCTCCCCCTGACTTACTCAGATTATTTTTCCAAATGAGCTATTGCGAGATCGTTATCGGTTCATCGGCTTATCTCAGTAAACGCCGTTTAAGTGAGACTCTTCGATCAATGCCTCATTGTCAAAATTAAAGTGCCAACGTCCGCCAATGATGAGATAATCGAAAAAGAGAATCTCCATCGCCCGTCCGTTAATGACTATATCGTAGATGGCGGTCTGTCCTGTTTGACTCGAGTCGAATCGTCAGTAGCTCAGGATTGATTATAGAACAGACGGAGGAATTGAGCTGCTTCTCCAGCGGGCGAATCTCTTCGGCCAGTGGGTTATGGCGCTAGCAAAAACATAATGCCATATATGCTCTCAGAACGGGATTCACTCGCCAAAGCCGCATATCCTTCTCTTCACAGCCCTACTGATACCCCAATCCTTCGAACCGCTACCGCCTGCAGTTCATTTTCGCCGCAGCATAATGGCATAGCAAATCATCAGGTACATAACCGTGCTGAACATTCAGATCCCTGATGATTAAATATAGCAAAAAAAACTTAAATGTCAACTGCTTTATTCAGCAACCAAGGCCAATTTAAAGCCCCGATCCTTGATGATTTGGATCATCGGCTGCAGCATCTGAACCGTACGGTAGCTATGGCGATGACCGTCATGGAGGACGAGGATATCTCCAGCGACGATGATACGGTTGACCGTGTGGATGATTGATTGCGTTGGCAGCTCGATATCAAAATCATAGGTCATTAAGCTCCACAGCACTATGCGGAGATTCAGCCTGGCACAAATTTTCAGCACTCGGGGCGAGAATGTCCCAAACGGGGGGCGAAAATACTGGATTGGCTCCCGGATCAGCGCTTCGATTATGGTTTTGCTGCGCTCCAATTGATCGGACAAATAGCTCAAAGGTTGATAGAATAATCGTTCGTGCTCAAATCCGTGCAAACCGAGCTGATGTCCTGCACTGTGGATCTGTTTGATTAATTCAGGATGCCGCATGGCCTGCTGGCCCAGGACAAAAAAGGTCGCGCGTACCCCTTCTTTGCCCAGAATCTCCAGAATAGGGGGCGTATAAACCGGGTCAGGTCCGTCGTCAAAGGTCAGGCATACCTGGTTTTCGTTCATCAGCCCGTTCCAGAGGATTCGCGGAAACAGCTTTTTTAATAACGCTGGTGTCCGAAAGACCTTCATCGCCCCTTCCAGTCGAATTTTTTAAACATTCCTGCCAGTCCAACATAGAGGATGTATGGGATCTGGAGCAGCTCAGCTAAGAGAAAATATTTTCTCAGGTCATTGCGCTGTACCAGCGCTGTGCTTTTCAGGATAAACACAAGGTCGACAGCTAACTTGATCAGCCAGGGGATGATAGGCAGAGGTGAAGCGATCGCCAGCGCCAGTGGGAGGGAGATGAATAGCCAGAAATAGAGCAAGTAGGTCGCAGCCAAAAATATCAGCAAGCTCGGCTTTCGATAAACGAGGCTTTTGGATGCCCATCGGGTCCGCTGATGGATAAAGTCTCTCATCGATTTCATCGGTTCTGTGAACACAAATCCTGTGCTGGAGATGCAGGCGCGGATTTTCCAATTTGTGATGCTGTGAATCTTTTGAAGCAATAAGTCGTCATCGCCGCTGATAATATGGATTTGGCCGTGATAGCCACCGACCTGCTCGAAAGCGATGCGCCGCACTGCTAAATTCGCGCCGTTCGCGATGATGGGATCGCCAGCTCCCAAGCTGCCAATTCCCGCCATGGTGAGCCCGATGAGCTCCAATGCCTGAAGCTTATGAAATAAATTTTGCTCTGATCGTTTTGAAATGCCGACATAACCAATGACCATGCCGACGTCTTGCTCAAAATAGCAGACCATCTGAGAGATCCATTGCGGCTCTGCCCAACAATCGGCATCGGTGGTGAAGATGATCTCGCCCTTGGAAACGGCGATCCCTGCTTGCAAAGCCCGTTTTTTCGGCGATAGGCCAACCGAGCATGGGCCCAGTTTGATCATTCGAATGAAAGGGTATTGCTGAATGAACTTTTCGATGACTTCGCCAGTCCCATCCCACGAGTCATCATCCACCACGATGATCTCAATCAGATCGATCGGATAGTCCTGATGGGTCAACGACTGAAGGCAACTGCCGATGTTATGTTCCTCATTTCGCGCTGGAACAATGATGCTGACAAAATATCGCTTGCGATTGGTACATGGCGCCAATCGAAACAAGCCCCAATAGCACGAGAGGATTTTAGTCGAATAGATGAGCAGAACAACGAGCAAAATCGAGGCGATCAAAGTTGATTCCATGGTTCAATAATTCCATTTTGCTTCCTGCTGCAATTCCCCATTTGCTGAAATTCGGAATGCTTGGCTTCTAATTAATGATTGTTCTTCAGAAAGATCAATCGATGTTTCAATACCAGCACCAAACCCACTAAGCTTGGGATCAGCAAATTGATCACGAACAGCAGAATCGAGGCATTGAAAGCGGCGAAATCATGGACACCGATTTTACCCAGAAAAAAGATGGCGGCGCTTTCGCGAATGCCCAGATCACCCAACGAGATAGGGAGCAGCGATTTGACGAGCATGGTTGAGGCAATGGCCCAGAAAGATGGCAGCAAATTGGTTTGTTCAAATGAGCAAACGAGAATGTAGAATTGGAAGAAAAAGATGAAATAGAACGCCATGCTCATTATGAGCAGGTTCAGCGCCTGCCGGCGATGAAAATTATCGAGGCTACCTATGAGCAGCTTGATCTTGTCTCGAAATGGGAGAATGATGTTGAGGCTGTAGAGGAAGCCGCGGATGACTTCTGGATGGAACATGACGTAATAGATGACGATTAACGCGATGAGGGTGAAGGTGATAATTGGAGCCAGGGTGTAGAGGTACAATTGACGGCTCACGAAGAACATCAGCCCCAGCGCGCCCCAAAAGAACACCACGCCCAATGAGAACAGTTTGTCGATGAAGGTGATCCCCAGCAGGCTCATCCAGGGGCAATCTTTAATAAAAAAGGCGCGACCGAATTCGCCCACCCGGCCTGGCGTAATAAAACCGAACGTGAACCCAGCAAGCAAGGACTGAACTACCTCACGATTTGTCACGGGTGGCTTGAGTAATCTAACCAGATAACGCCATTTGAAAAATTGTATGTAAATATTGGGCACGAGCAAAATCAGCGCGGCACCAATACAAAGCAGTCGCGCGGATTGGAAAGCAGTTGAGATGTCATGCAAAGAAACCCGCTTCAATAGCATGATCATTACCAGAGCAGCGATGGCGATTTTAATCAGGTAGATCAAAATCCGCTTAGAGATAGACTTTTTGATGCGCGGAGCAGTTGTCGCAGATGGCGATAGAGTACTGTCGTTGAAGGATCGTGGTTCGGAATTGATGTGATGCATCGGACCTCCATGTTGATTCAAAGTGATTGGCCGGGTAAACCTGGCCGTAATGATAGAGCGCATTTTTATCGAAACAGCAAGGGACCAGGCGGCCATCAGCCAGAAGGACCGCGCTGTACCATAGCCGGCAGCATTTCCCCTTCAATGAATTTTTGGTACAATTTGTTCCGGCGCGCTGATTTTGCCGGCGCCAGGCAGGCTGCGCGGGCAGATATTGCGCTGCAGTCTCGCTGTCTTCGATGTGCAGCGTCTTGAATAGCAGGCGATCGACGTGCAAGCGATCTGCCAATTGTCTCATCGCTGGCATCTGATGCTCGGTGTGCTTTGTCACCAGGCATTGTAGCAGCACCTTGGGAGTCGATTGATGCAACTGGGACCTGACACGCACCAATCGTGCAATCCCTTCGACGACGCGCTGAAAATCGCCAGCTTGACGATAGGCAGAATAAGTGTTTGCATCGTTGCCGTCCATTGAGACAATGATGGCATCCAGGCCGCTCTCTACCAGCGCTGAAAGTTCTTTTTCATCGGTTAGAAAATGACCATTGGTGCTGGTGGTCACGTAAATGCCGAACCGCTTGGCATATCGAATCAGATCGATCAATTGCGGATGCAAAAACGGCTCGCCCTGATTAAATAGCAGCAGGTACCAGAGTCGATCGCCAATCTGATCCAACATGTCTTTGTACAGCTCGATGTCCAAAATTTTGCGCCTGCGAATGATCCTGCCCAACCCGACCAGGCATTGAGGGCAACGCAAATTGCACAGCGCGGTTGGTTCAACCGTCAGCACTGCCGGCACACCCCAGACAACGCTCTTGCGCGTGATCGAAGAAACAGTTAGGCCGGCGGCAAGTTTGAGCACATTCATGAACCGGGGCAATGAGGCGCTGCGAAAAAGCTGGCGCCACCAGATCTCCTTCATCCTTTCCGTCCAACGATATACCAGGTGGGATTAATCAGCCAATTGAATAGACCATGATGGTCATTCACCAATGGGATAATCCAGCGTTCCAGATGATGCTGTTTCAGCCAATATACGATCCTCAAGTGAACAGGATGACACACCACCGAAACTGGACGTTGAAATAATTTTTGAGCGACCAAACGATTAACGAACATCATCTCAAGGCCGTGCTGGCTGAACAGCTTCTTGAGCTTCCCTAATGAAAAAAGCGCCGGCCAATCGGTGCGCTGTCTTGAGTCCTGACGAAAGACCTTTTGAACAAAGAAAGCCACCAGGGATCGCGGCAAGAACGCCACTCCCGGCAACGACCAATGGGGATCCGCTAAAAAGTTGACCGGGGAAAATCGGTTCGGCGTTGAAATATAGAGCAATCCCCCTCGCGATAGAACTTCATTCAACTGACCAAACAGCGAATCAGGATCAGGAACATGTTCCAACACGTCTTGCAGCACAATCAAATCATAAGATCGATGCTGCCATTCATCACGATTCGCGATATAAAACTGAATGTCGGTACCTTCGAAAAACTGTTTGAGATCTGGGTCAATATCGACTGCGGTGACCATGGCGCCGCATCGAGCCAGTAATCGCGCCAGGGTCCCTCGGCCACAACCGAAATCCAGGGCCGCTTTTCCACCCAAGGGGGTAAATCGCTGCAAAATGTCAGCCGCCAGGCTCGCTCGTTCAATCGCAAATTTGTGGTAATTCTCCCATGTTCGATGATGCGCTGCCATTCAAAATTACTGTTATGCTTGAAACCAGGGTTGTATTATTCAAAAAAGCGCAGGTCCGAAATCAAGCCTATCGATTCTCGATTTCAGACTGATGTTCAATGAGCGGCTGGAAAACCTCCATCGCCAGATTTTGAAATTCGTCATCCAGCGGATCGGGCTCGATTTTATCGAAGCAGAGCTGATAATAGGAATCGCTCGATTCGAACCAGCCGTAATCTTGATCATCTGAGCGCCATTTTCGTTGTGCTGCTTTTATCGCTTCGGCTTTAGACTTATTCTTTTCAATCATGCGGACTGCAAATTCCCAACTTGTTTCCGGGAAAAAATGAAGCGGTTTGATCAGTCCGTGCCAGTAGAGCGCCAGCAAATCCATCAAATGCTGTCGGCTTGTTTTCGTTTGATTAAATTGCCACGCTTCCCAATTTTCGGAGCTATTTTCCCCTGGCCACCCGATGAGCCAGGTGGTTCGGGGATAGCCATTTGGCTGAATCAGATTTAGCACCAGATGAAAGATCCATGCCCGCAGCCGATCCCTGGCTCGAATTTTGGCCAATCGATATTGCAGCAACCGTTCAGGATAGATGCTATCGATCGTTCCCACCAGTTTGAAAGAATCCAAGGCCAGGTCCACCACCAGCGCCGGCAATGGAGCGGTCTGCAGATGTGGGCGAAGCTTCTGACCAAATGCCTGAATGGTGCGTTTTAATTGGTCAAACTCGATGACACCCACCGTTCCATGCGGAAGTGCCCCCTCTGCCCGAAGCAAGTCAAAATACTCCGTTAGATCTTTTCCTGCCAGATGTTCAGCCAAAAGATGTTGTGCCCAATGAAATTGGTCCAGTTTCTCCAAACGGAATGGTTCGTTTTCAGCCAAGACTGGGCTGGTCTCGTCGAGATAGATGCCGAGTCTTCGGGTCAGGAGAAATTTTGCTGGGTTCGCGAAAAAGCGCACCAGGTCATTCAGATCAATGGTTTTCCATGTGTCATCGGGATCGGGCAGTCCTTGTGCGATAAACGGGGTCGCCGGGCGACGCGGCTCAAACAATTTTTGGGCAGCCTGAAAATGCTGGTAAGAAAAGCTGAATAGCTTTCGATCCCCTTTGAAATAAGCTGGGCTGAACGCTTGCAATTGGTGTCTGGTGGTCAGATGCTCGGAGATTTTTTTGTCATGAATTTCGAAATTCGCATCGATATAATCAAGCAATTCGGTCACTAAGATGGATGGCGGGATCGGGCTATTGTCCTGCAAGCTTTGGCCGACATAGCTGATGTACAATTTTTCCCTTGCAGAGAGGATCGCTTCAAGAAACAGATAGCGATCGTCCTTTCGGCGCGAGCGGTCGCCCGGCCGTGGATGCTTGGCCATGAGGTCGAATCCCACCCGTTTTTCTTGACGCGGATAAGCACCATCGTTCATGCCGATCAGGCAAATGATGCGAAAAGGAATACTGCGCATGGGCAGCATGGCGCAAAATGTGACTCCCCCGGTCATAATACCATAGCCAAAGCTGGAGCCTTCAACCAGCCGTTTCAAATAATTTTTGATCACCTCGATATCAATCTGATGCGTGAAATCGGTTTGTTGCTGCAATTTGGCCAGTTCATCGAAACTGCGCCGGAGAAACAGATAGTCGTTTTCCCATTCAGGATCGGGTGCAAAGAAATTTTCCAGCAGATGGAGCAGCAATTCGCCCCATTGTGCTAAGCTCCGCGGATGACGAAGGGCATTGATAGCCGAAAAAAGTTGTTCGACGAAGTCAAGCAAGTTTCCCAATAATTCAGCATCATCCCCTTCGATGGGATCATAAGGCAAAATTTTGGCGAAAAGATGCTGTCCCTCACCTGGCAGCGCGTATCCCAACAAGAGACGATTCAATCCAGCGCGCCAGGTATTTTCATCGGTCTCTGGCAGGCCCAATTCCTGGCGATGTCGTGCATCAATGCCCCAGCGGATCCGCGTTTCGATGATCCAGTGGCGAATGCGATCCAGGTCGCCTTCCGATATTTTGAATTTCCGCTGCACGGCTGGAGACTCAAGAATCGTCATCACCTCGCTTGCGGATAACCGGCTTCGCGAAATCTCGAACAAGGCCATAAAAGTGACGAAAAGTAGGCTCTCATGACGAACGGATCGGTCGGTGATGCTAAAGGGGATGCGCCGGGGATCATCCACTGGCAGATCGAACACCGCCTGAATATAAGGCGCGTAACTTTCGATGTCTGGGGTCATGACCAGGATATCTTTCGGCAATAATGCTGCATTTTGTTCGAACATCCGCAGCAGTTGATCTTGCAGCACTTCGACTTCACGCATTGGGCTATGGCAGCTATGAATCTGAATGGAGTCATCCGTTTCGGCTATCCCTAACTTTGCCTGCGCTGCGTTTCTTTGCCGGAGATTTAAAATATCGGATTGAATATGAGAGAGGAGCGCATTATCAGTTGGGTCGATGAATTCTGTTTGCTCCTGAATTTCGAGATCGTATAGCATGCCCAGGAAATCTCTGCCCAACATTCCCATCGAAGCCAACAGCGGATTGCCCGCTTCTGAATTGCGTTCATCGATCGCGCCAGCCTGATCAGGAAAACCGATTACCACCGATTTCTGCTCAATTGACGAAGAGACATCGAACCAGAACTCCCGACAGGGGTTCATCACAAACAGGTGGACAGGAGTAAGCTTTGCAATAGCGCCCAGAATCTGAACATGAAATGGTGGTAATGCTGAAATCCCAAACACACTAATCCGTTCCGGGAAATCCGCTGGACGGGCAGTTAATGATTCCAAATGCTCCAGGAACTGCTTTGTCAATCCAGCGCGATGAAGCGAGCCCTGTTCCCGGACCAGCGTGCGCCATAACATCGCCTGCCAGTGGCTTTCATCGCCTCGCTCCCAACGAAAGATCCAATCAGGTCGATATAGCAGATATTGATCGAGTCGATCAGCAATACGCTCGGCCAATTGAAACGCTTTCAGATCGAATTCAGCCGCGCCCAAATAGTTTTTGATGCTGGCAAATTCCGGTCGATCTATGAAATCTGGCAGCAGTTTCATGATCTTCCAGGTCAATAATGAGGGATCGAACGGCGATGGATCTGGGATATCTGGGATGAGTTTGCCGATCATCTCATATACAAAGGCGTTGGGGAACGGGAACTTCACATTGGCGCACACACCAAATCGTTGCGCCAATTGCATGGCAAGCCAGCGTTCCATGCCCTTGCTTTGCACTACGATGATTTCCGGGACAAGCGGTGAGCCAAGGGGCTCACGAAGCACTTCTGCCAGCTTCTGAACCAATACTTCTAAGCGATTGCTGGTATAGAGATGAAAATGATTCATTGCAAAGGGTCAATCATAATCAATGGATGATGGAGTTATCATAGCGCGATCGTGCGAATCCATACGATCAGTGGAGATCTTATGCTAATTCGTGCTTGAGCGAAAACGCCAGTCGTTTGTCCCGCTTCAATTGGATGCGGGCCGAAGCAATCTCCTGGCTTATAATGATTCATAGAGATTACTTATGTGCCAGTTGTCGGATTGCAAAGGCATCAAAACCGTCATTGATGAGTTTTTATTTAAGCAACAATTGTGACTCCGCATAGAGGGATCTCTATTCTTGCTCGAGCTGATTTTTGCGATTCAAAACGGCAACAGGCACTCAAAATATACAAAAAAAGCAAGTCCGAATCAATTGATTTGTTCGGCAAAATGAAAAAAGAGGACTGTGATTTTCGTTCCATAGATCGGCGCCAAAAGCCCGGAATCAGCGAACGAGCAATGAACCCCAAGCGAGAAAATACGCAAGAGTATTGTACCGCATTTGTAGATCAGCTATAATGCACCGCCAGCCAGATTGTCTCCTGAGCTGGATCGGTCCAGTCCACACGATGCCTGCAATGGGCTGGGATATGAACATAATCCCCTGATTCCATTTTCATCATTTCATCGCCCTTTTCAAATTTCAGACGCGCCTTTCCCTGAACGACCATGACCCATTCATTTCGATCTTGATTGTACCAGAATCCTGGTGGAGAAGCCTGGCCTTTGGAGATAATTCGCTCGATTGTGAGGTTATTGGCATGAATGATTGTCTCAAAGACCTCTTCATGAATGCTGGTGGGGATCTGAGAAAAAATGTTCTGCCGGGTCATCAGCAGCTCCTGAACGTGAATTGATTTTCTATTTGGAGAGAAAAACGCTGCAAGGGTTAGGCGGGTTCCAGGTGGATTATTGCGCAATAATGCTATAAACCCAGCGAGCAAGGCCGAACAGGACCAGAACGATGCCCTCTCGCCTTGTGAGCTTCCAATCGGTTCTCAAGAAGACCAGCGCGACGCAGACCATAATGGGGTAGATCAACAGGCTAATTCGCGCTGAGGATTCGATCGGCATCTCGCGGATGATGCCTGCCAATCCCAATACGCCCAGCACGTTGAAGATATCGCTGCCGATGAGGTTTCCGATCGAGATAGCACTGTTGCCGCGCATTGCGGCGATAATCGAGGTGATCAGCCCTGGCAAGGAGGTCCCAGCCGCGAGGATCGTCGCACCGATCAGCCATTCTGAGCAACCGAATGCTCTTGCCAGGTTGCAGGCAGAGCCTACCAGATAATGAGAACTCCCGATGAGCATCGCCATGCTCAATAGCAGCAGAAAAATATGGCGGATCCGAAATTGCTCTGCGACCAATTCGACCTCCCGATTGGCTCTCTTGCTGCTATACAGATTACCCAAATAGAACAACAGCAAAATAAATAGTACCATTCCCTCGAATTGGGTCAGTCGCAGGTCCCAAAGCACCGCCACAGAGACAATGGTGACCACCATCAGGAAGAAGCCATCGCGATGGATCATTTCATTGTCGGTTTTTAGATTCTGGACGATCGCTACCCCGACAAGGATGATCCCGATATTGAAGATATTCGAGCCGATAACGTTGCCGACCGAAATATCGCCAGCACCGCGGATTGCTGCTAAGATAGAGACGTTTAGCTCTGGTGCGGAAGTTCCGAATGCGACGATGGTCAAACCGATAACCAGATTGGACACTCCAAGCCGGCGTGCAATTCTGGCGGATGAATCCACCAGCCAACCAGCCCCCTGACACATGGTAAAAAAACAGATTGCGATGATAATGGTATCAACAATAATGTTCATGGCGAAATTCCGATTTGATCCTTGGGGCTCAGTTGCGGCCAATCGTTTCGCAATGGTGTGTTATCATGAAGCAGAATTGACTTGCGCTGAGACACCAGATATGTTCTAAGCAATATGGGATTTCCAGACTACTATGCCCTTCAAAAAATCCTTCAAATGCCTTGATATCATGGCATCTCTTGAATCCCGACGGATTGAATTAAAATGACCAGAAATTTGGTGATCTTGATAACTGAGTTCACCATAGTTTAACAAATATTATGCCACTACCGAACCAAACAATTCTGGTGGCGCAGGAGTATCAATGGTGCGCGTAGGATCGGCTGTGGCGCAGCCAAATGGCAGAGATGATGGGCAAGCGCAAATTCTGTATGCGTTTGAAAAGGGGGGGAAGAACTTTTGGTCATTTGGCCGATATTGACCGTTTTTCGCCCAGTGAAAGGATAATAAGGAGCACCAAGCTCCTTTCAAGGGGTGGTCTCAAAAATGGTTTTGGCTGTAATTTTCTTGAGCTGCTCACGATAGTCAAGATATTTCTTTGTGTATTGGGAGACATCCAAACCTTGCTCCTGAGCAATCTTTATTTCGTTTTCCACATTGCTCAATATATTTTCTAAACGACGCCGTTTGAGCAATACCAGACAATCTTCAGCCAACTTCTGGAGATCGACATCATCGCTGTAGCTGGTGCTCATGATTTTGGCCAAACGAGCAGAGGTTTTAGGGTCTGTCATCGATTCGATCACCTGCTGGGGTGCAACGCGGTGGTCTGCATGGCTCAATTGCCTGATGATTGCAAAGATGGATCGGATTTCAGGATCTGATATTTCCTCATCAGATAGGTGTTTTGCGATGAACGCCAGAAGCTGGCCATCCTGGAGCGCCAGCCGAACCAGATCTTCTTCAGCTAAATCATATTTGGATTTGGGACGGGCTTTTGGCTGTTCGGTTTGGGGTTGAGCAGGCACGGCAATCCCGGGCCGAAAAGGACCGCTGCGCTTTTTATAGAGCAGTCGGTCCATCAGCGAACGCTCATCCAGACCAAAATGCTCAGCGACCTCCTTCAGTGCTAAATTTTGCTTGATACTATCTTTGATGCGCATGATCGATTCCAGCAACGAATCGATCAATTGTGATTTCCCCTGGCTGGTGGAGAGGTCCAGCGTCTTCGATAAGGTATCAATTTTAAATTTGATCATCGGCTTGGCGAAGGAGAGCACCTGCTTGAAATAATCCACGCCGCGCTGGCGAATGTAGCTGTCCGGATCGTGGCCAGGGGGCAAGGTGACAATCTTGACTTCCAGGTCCTCGTCCAGAAAGATATCAGCCCCGCGCATCGCGGCCAAAGAGCCGGCGGTATCGGCATCATACAGCAATACCACATTTTCGGTGAACCGTCGGATCAACCGGGCCTGCGCCGCAGTCAGCGCAGTGCCCGAGGTAGCGACCACATTCCGGATGCCGGCCTGGTACAAACTGATGAGATCGAAATAGCCTTCAACCAGGATCGCCTGGTCCTGCTGCTTGATCGCATCGCGGCTCTGATAGAGCCCGAACAATATCTGCCCCTTTTGATAGATCGGCGTCTCTGGCGAATTGATATATTTGGGAGAATTATCCTCGATGAGCCTTCGGGCACCGAACCCGAGCACCTTTTTATACAGATCGATGATGGGCACCATCAACCGACCACGAAAACGATCGTAATATCCGCCAGAATCTCGTTTAATAATAAGCCCAGCTTTGAACAATATGTCGATTGAAACCGAATCCCGCTGGGCCTGCTGGATCAAGCCATCCCATTCCGGTAGCGAATATCCCAGGCCAAAGGTCTTAATCATCTCGCGATTTATGCCCCTGGCTTGCAGATAGTCTAACGCACCTTTTCCCACTGGGGAGAGCAAATTCTTATAAAAGAAATTGGCAGCCCAGCGATTGACAAAGTACAGCGCTTCGCGCTCTTGCTCGCGGCGATCATCGACCGGAGAGCGCGGCAACGAGATGCCAGCCTTTTGGGCTAAAAACTCCACCGCCTCAACGAAAGACATCTTCTCCATTTCCATCAAAAAATTGAATACATTGCCCCCTTTATGGCAGCCGAAGCAGTAATATAGCTGAGTATTCGGATTCACATGAAATGATGGAGAATTGTCAGCATGAAACGGGCATAACCCCTGAAAACCTTTGCCCGATCGCTTCAAGGTGAGATAATTTGAAATGAGTTCCACAATGTCGGTCGCATCGCGAACCTGGGCGATTTTTTCTTCGGGGATTTTCATGCTCATGGCGAATGATATTCCTTCACTCGTTAAGGCTGACACCTCATTTTGCCTGCGAGCTAAAATAGAGATTTTCAAAGTAAAAATCAAGCATAAAATCTGCCCGCGTTCGGCCCAATTTCTATCCATGAATGAAGGCAGGGGAACAGACGTTCAGCCGCTTCGATTCCAGGGTCGCTTTATTGATTTCGAAAGTATTTAATGCCTATCATCGTCGATAGAGAATTACGGATCTCTTGATTGGCGGTGTGGTGCGGTAGCCGTTGGTCATAAGTTGCCGTCAGTTCAAACTCGATTTGTTCGAAATGACAGGCCAACCCAAAGGTCATGCGATTGCGGTGGTAATCTGGCAGGAATTCGCCGAATGATAAAAGTGTATTGGCGACGGATGTCAATTGGTAATTGTAGCCAGTCCTAATTTTCCAGTTTTTCATAATACTGAGTTCAGCGCCGCATCGAAACTCCCGACAGTTCATTTTGCCGTCGCTGAACAATTGGCTGATGTAATCGTTTTTGTCTTGATGAACCTGGTTGATGTGATATTCGATGCCCAAAAACAGCGGCGCCGAGGGAGAAAAATAGGCCATGCCAATCCCGATTTGATATGTGCGCCAATAATCGTCTCCCCAGAGCAGATCGAATGCAGGGTGAACAGCCCAATCATTACAGTAATCATAATCCACAGACCACCCGAATCGGAGGGGCAGATCAAGCATCGTAACGCGGATTTTCCAGTGCAGTTCAAAGCCTCGGAGGCTCCAATTGGCACTTGGGACAGGTTTTACGCTGCTTTCAAACGCTTGCAGCCGTTGCATCCGATAACCGAGGAGCATGGTGGATTCCATTAGCGGCCCAGGTCGATAGTGGAGCTGGAGGAGGGAGCGGAATTTCCGATGATTGGTGAATTGCTCGAATGCTCCGAACCGATTCACGCCGATGTTCTCTCCGCGGAACAGGGTGATTACAATAGTTCGTTGCTCGAATTGGCTGCTGGTTTGTGCTTCGACAAATTCCTGGCTATCGGTGTACTGGAGCAATGCGCCGGCTGTCAGCGGATTGAACATGCGCCAGGCAATTCCCATGCTGGTTCCGATCTCACGATCGATGATGCGCGGCTGGGGAAAAACATCTTTAAGCCCCGTTTCAATACGATAGTCCAGCGAAGCGCCCCAGTAGAGTTTGTCTCCCAGCAATTGTCGGCTGTACTGGGCAGCCACCGAAGGCCCCCAATAATCGAAATTTCCCATTGTTTCGTCGGTCAGTCGGAACGGGCAGTCAGCGTAGGGATGGCGATTGATGGCCTGATTGACCCGAATCAAACGCAGCGCATGATAGTTGGCTGCTCCCCAAAACGCCTGATGTGGACCCAATATTTTGACGCCTTCAAGGACCGCAACGAAATCGACAGCTTCATCTGGATCGTAGCGCCGTTTGAATTCACCAGATTCCAGGGAAGCGCGACTCGAAAATGCGAACCAGCTTTGGGATTGATCAAGGATCAGCCAGGCAGGATTGGTACTAAAATCGTAGGGATTCAGACCGCTGGTTTCGCTGTCAAGGACCAATGAAAGATAGCCAATGGCCGGCAGCTTCAGGTCGATCATTTGTGCTATTCCTTGCAGCGGCAACAACAGCAAACCGATCATTTGAATTAACAAATAAAATTTCATTTCACGATCGAATGGTTTTCGGGCAAATGCTTCGCTAATTCCAGTTAGCCTTCCTTTCTGCTCGTAGCGGCTGGGTGGAAATATAGCGAGAAATTGGTTAGAAATCAAGCCGAAAATTTCGAAGCGATCTGGGCCTCAGCTTGTTTCCATCATGCAGATCAGCAAGCAATGAATGCATTTTTCTATGCAAAATAGCCTGGTGAAAACACCAAGCAATTCGGTCATTTCGCTGAATCAAAGCATCGAAAAAGATTTCCAGCGATTCATTAAATGCGAGTAAGGCATTATTATTTCGAGCTGGCGGACGCTGTTAATTTTTTGGCATGAAGCTTGATTTATGACAAAGGTGAATTTGTTGTTCGAATCGATGACGCCTCAGAGACTATTGCCAAGATCTACTCATAAACGCCGAGCGCCTGTTTCCATGCGATAGCATCCCGCGGGTTTAGAAGGGGCGACTTACGGTGACTTCAACCTGGCTATCGACAACAGGGGCTGGATCAACTAAACCTGCGGGAGAAATTTTAAAGAGGGATGGTAGTGATCTCTCAACCAGAACGGCGAACCAGAGGGGGGCGCCAATAAAAATGCAGGCAGTCAGGCTTCTTTCCCAACTTTCTTTGTTTCACAGCGTGCGAGGCTTGATTGCCTGCTTTTGTTTCTATTGAATCATTTGTCCTTGAACCCATGCTAATTGGTGCTTTAAACTAGCTACTCTTCACAACCAACCATTTTTTGTCCAACGAATAAAACGATGGAGGGAAAAGATGCAACCGAAACGAGCGATTGGGGTCATAGCTTGGATAGTCATTGCAGCGACAACGCTTTTGGGGCAGAGCTGGGACCACACGAAAGGGATCGGAGTGACTGGCAATTTGTTCAAATTTGTCGGTGGCAATGTTGATCGCGCCGCATTAGGGACTGGCGGTGGTTTATCCCTGCGATATGGTTTATCTCCATATTTGCTGTTCGATTTTAATCTGAATTATGGCAGTTTCAAGCCTACTCAGGTCGGAAAGCGATTTGCCGCAGACGAAAACGCGCCATATCGGACGTTTACCTTTCCTGCAGCGCTGGAGCTGAAAGTGACACCAGCACCTGAAGCCGCGATCAAACCATACGGTTTCTTTGGAACTGGAGCTTATGTTTGGGATCTTCGTGACGAAAGCCGCGAGAAGAAAAGTTTGCTGAAGGACCAGGCCCTGGTATGGGGAGAGCGTGTTTATGGATCAACCCAGGTAAATCCGCTGTTCAATATTGGGGCGGGTATTGAAAGCTTTATCACATCAGGGCTGGCTTTAGATCTGCAGGCAGGCATTTCGGCGCTGGCTTATAGCAAACGAAAGGACAATGTTGGATATGCCGATGAAAATGGCTATGCGCCATACGGCCGTGCGACGTTATCATTTTATTTTGGCTATTTCAAAGACACTGATAAAGATGGGATCGAAGATCGGCTGGATGCAGATCCGAAGCGACCTGAAGATTTTGACGGTTTTCAAGACGAGGATGGTGCCCCAGATTATGATAATGATGGGGATGGTATCCCGGATGATCGAGATTTAGCGCCCAACATGGCAGAAGATATTGATGGATTCCAGGATGACGATGGAGCGCCGGATCCAGACAATGATGGCGATGGCATTCCAGATGTTAGAGATAAAGCGCCCAACGAGCCCGAGGACTTCGATCAATTCCAGGATGGAGATGGCGTGCCAGACCCAGACAATGACGGGGATGGCATCCCTGATAGTGCTGATCGATGCCCAGGAACGGACGCCACGGTAGCTCGCGGCGAGGACACCAAGGAAACCTTTAATGGCTATCAAGATGATGATGGATGTCCCGATACCAAGCCAATGCCAGTTCTCGAGAAAAAGGGTGCCACGTTGGTCCTCAAAGGGGTGAATTTTGAAAGTGGGAGTGCTGAATTATTGCCGGAAGCCATCGCGATCCTTGAACAGGTAATACCAGGCCTGAAAGATAATCCAGAAGTGGTGATCGAAATTCGTGGCTATACGGATAGTCAAGGTTCGGCTGCGGCGAATCAGCGATTGTCGGAACGCCGGGCTCAAAATGTAATGCAATATTTGATCGACCGTGGGATCGATGCCTCGCGGTTGAGAGCGGTGGGCTATGGCGAGAACAACCCTGTTGCATCTAATGATACGCCGGAGGGTCGCGCTCAAAACCGACGGATTGAGATGGTGAGAATCAAATAATTGAGACAAAATTTCTCGGGGGTACCAGCAAGAGGAAAATTCCTCAATGGGCAGTGGTAATCACGGTGGGGCCACTGCCCTTTTTTTTCGAGCCGCGATCCGAATAATCCATCCAAAAATAAGATTTCGTGTTTAGCGAGGATTTGAAATTAACCCAAATTTCTGAAATGAATCATGCCAGTGAAATATAAAAAAGCTCTTGTCCACGTAACACACGGAATGACGCGAAGGAGAGGAATAAGAAGTGTCTTCAAAGTATTTTCATGTGTTCCCTGGGCTTCTTAATGGTTAAATTTTCATTTTAGAATTTCAAAGGATAAAAATTTTTCAGGCCACGGGATTGAGACTGACACAGAAATGAAGTTCTGAAGTTTTTTCAGTGTGAGTTCTATTTCCGTGTCCAAAAATTTTGAGTCCTTTCATTTCTGAGACCGTTATCGAAATCTCTAAAATGAACTATGGCGGTGGAAAATAAAAATTCTTTGCCCACGGAACATGCGGAATAGCGCGAAACAAGAGAATTAAAAAACATGTTCAGGGTATTTTTGTCTGTTCGGTGAGCATCTTAAAGATTAAAATCTCAAGTATTCATTTGGCAAACCGGAATGAATTAGAGATACTTGTAAAATTCAACCGGGGTCAGCTCGATGAATTGATCGGTATATTGAACGATGTGGGTTCGAATTTCCTGACACAGATGGCATTTGGCAATATATCCCTGTGGATCGGGTTGAAAATTGAATTGATCTTGAGCCAATTTGAGCAAGCCTTCGACCCCGGAGTGAACCAGGATATCGAGAATCGGGCGTTCTGCGAGATCGATGCCCTCAATGAGCGAGCCGAGCTGATGCGCATCGCCAAGGGAGAGGCCGGCACAGAAGCTGGCGATGTAATTTCCATAGGGATCGATATGAATATGCTCGGGATTGGTTAATTCAGCATAGCAATTTTGATGGAAATACGCCTCAGCAGGGCGTTTTTGGTAGAGATAATTCAATTGAGAAGCGGCGCGTCCAATCGGTATCAATCCGAAATGTTCGACGAATGACCGGGCTGCCTGCTCATGCCCCACCGTATTGAGGTATCGATTGAATGGGATCTGAATTTTTGGGTTATAGTCCTGAAGTTGATTATAGAAAAAGCTGGTATAGACCAGCACATTATAGGGGCCATAGATATCGCGGGCGATATTGATGGCGCGATCGGTGCGCTCGAACGGGATGAACTCGTTATGAAAGGGAGATACGCTGATCAGCACGGCCGGAAGGCCAGAATCGCGCAATAGATTAAACTGGTAAGCGGTAAGATCGTCGTCTTCGCACCAAAACGCATTGGTCTCCACATAATGGAGCGGCACATCATGTTCGATCGCCAATTCCACCGCTCGCAGTGTCAGTTCGAAGTTGAGGAACGGTTCACCGCCTCCGAGATGAATTCCCACCTGGTCTGGGGCGTATCGTCGAATTTGATCGAAATAATGCGCCAGGTCTGCTTCGGTCATCCAATCGCGCCACCGCGGGCAACTGGCGTAAATGCAGTGCCGGCAGGAACTGCTGCATTTGTAGGATAAAATCAGTCCCCCAGACCGGAAAGGTGGTATTTTGAGTGTGTTCATAAACGGTCACTAAGAGTTTGTATATGCACCAAAGCTCACTGCAACGAGCTCCTCCACAAATCAATTACAATTTTGTGCCCGAAATCCAGGTCGCCCCTTTCGGAATGACGACAATGCCATCTTTGATCCAGTAATTTTCGCCCTCCTCATAATCGACATGAGGTTTGGGCCGAATGACGACATCGTCTCCGATGCGAGCGTTTTTGTCGATGATGGCACGTTCGATGTAACAATTGCGTCCAATTCCCATAGGAGGACGATGATTTTTGGGAGCTTCCCAGTTCGTCAGAATGTCCTCGCCCTCGAAAAAATCCGCTCCCATCATGACCACCTCTTTCAGCACCGTGCCTTCGTGGATATTGCTGCGAACGCCGATGACAGAGTTGTGAATTTTTGCTCCGATGATATTCGATCCATCCCCAACAATACTATCGCGAATTTCCGATTGAATGATGCGGCTGGGGGGCAATGATCGGGCACGCGTGTAAAACGGCCAGCCGGGATAATACAATTTGAACGGCGGATCTGGTTGCGCCAGTGAGATGTTGGCCTCGAAAAAGGTTCGGATCGTCCCAATATCCTTCCAGTAATCTGCAAATGGATACGCCATGACGTTGTGTTCGGTGATGGCATAAGGGATAATATCGCGGCCGAAATCGGTGCGAGAATAGTCCGCCAGTAACTTGCTTAAGATTTCGGGATCAAAAACATAAATTCCCATCGAAGCCAGATAGCGGTCGGGATCAACCTTGAGATCCATCGCCTTGAATAGCGCCGGGGGTGCTTTGAACTTATCAATAATTTTGGGATCCTTCGGCTTCTCATAGAAATCTTTAATGAAACCGTCTCGATCTACCTTGAGCAATCCTAATTCGGGTGCTTCTGATCGTGGCACAGGATAGACACATACGGTAATATCAGCTTTCTTTTCTTGGTGATATTTTAGCAGCTCGGAATAGTCCATGCGATAGAGATGATCGCCCGACAGGATGAGGATATAGGATGTATCATAATACATGATATGGCGCCAGGTAGCGCGGACCGCGTCTGCTGTGCCCTGAAACCATTGCTCAGCCTTAGGCGTCTGCTCCGCTGCCAGTATATCAATAAAACCGTTCGAAAAAACATCAAACTGATAAGTTTGCATGATATGGCGATGCAAACTGGCGGATAGAAACTGAGTGAGGACAAACATTCGTTTGATCCCAGAGTTGATGCAATTGGAAATGGGGATATCGATCAATCGATATTTTCCAGCAAAACCAACAGCCGGCTTGGCGCGCTCCAGGGTAAGTGGAAATAGTCGACTGCCGCGCCCACCGCCAAGTATAACCGCTGTAACGTCCTTCATAATGCTCCTCCCACTTTTGCTGTTAGCTGTTCATCTGATCTAAACCGCCATATTGCTGATAATGAAACATTCACTTTTAAAATTAAACTTTCGGTAGCCACGACTCGAAACGACGAATCAGAATAACCTTATGATGCGCGAGAATAAGCAATCAGATTTGCCAATAAACCTGGATGATGGGTTCAATGCATAACATTTTTTTCGTTCGATCCATGGTTCTTTTGACCCCTAAAACAGGATGATTGCCGCACGAATTACGATCCCTGCACGCAAGCCTGCAAAATGACTTAATGATTGACCTCCGCTCCAGGGAAAAAATCCGACAGTTTAGCAGTTGCATATAAAATTGAATTGAACAGAAATCGAAAAGTATTATATGCCTGGCCGCGAAACAGAGCTGGAAATCCAATGAGGATGATTCTTCCCTGGCCAATCGGAACTTCCATCAGCGCACTACGATCGGTGAGATAATGATCGCCGATGAGCAAGCCGCTGAGCAGTGGATTATGGAACGAATAATTGATCACGCTGATCCCCTGCTTACCCTCAAGCACCGGGCTGCGCCAAAAGAAAATAGCGGACTGACGCTCATAGCCATAGCCGATCGGATGATCATTGTTGACCCGTACCTTCAAGAGAGAGCCTGGAATGAAAAAGTCGGTGCGAGTGGTTTGCTGAACCAGATTCTTGATCGCCAGATTGAATCTCCTTATGGCAAAATCCACCGCGCTATTCATTACAATCAGCGTACCGCCGCTTTCAACAAAAGCATGCAAGTTATTTGCCCCCAGTTCACCAATCCCACCGCAGAACTCTGGTGGCATGTTTTGTTCGGAGTTACCCTGCACGATAGTCTGATCCGTCATGCTGGGAATGATGATCACATCCAGCCGTTCATTGAGCTGGCCAATTCGGATGTCCTGATCCAAAACGGATTGATAATCAAAGCCAAATTGTTCCAGCACCCAGCGCGTCCAACCCTCATCAATGCTTGCGGTCCAGCTCTGATAAATGCCCAACCTCGCTGGTATCAATTGGTATGGCCGGATTTTTGGCCTCTCTGGCAACGCAGTTAATCGGACAGCCAGATCTCCAATAAGCTCGGGGATCGCTCCGAGGAGCGCCTTGGGGCCAGTGACGATCATTGTCCCCGATGGATACTCGTTGTTTTGCATGCGAAAAGGCGCCGACGCCCAATAAACCTGGCAATTCCGTTTCAGCAGCCGGTTCAGCAGGATGATGTCGTCATTGCTTTGATACCCCCAGGCGTAGCCGAACGCATTAGGCGCTGGCTCCATTGATCCGCCTAACAATGGGATATGATCCATTTTTTGCGTGAGCACCTGAAACGGCTGATTAATCGATACGACATCGACTCCCATCAGCAGCGCCAAATTGTGCGCCACGACATCATAAGGCAGTTTTATCGGTTCACTGGGACAAGGTTTGATTTCCGGGTAAAACTGGCGCTCCAGCAGGGCCCTGGCGTAACCGCCATAAGGTTGAGCCAGGTAGATGATAAAGCTCCCTGGAGCAAAGGTCTGTCCATCGACGGAAAATTCTGCTTTCGCTTGATGGATCTCCACCAGCCCCATTTGAAGCGTTCGCAGCATTTTTATCGTTGCAGCCAGGTCTCTTTGCTGAGCTGGTATGACGAACGCAAAGGGCGGCGCTCCTTGTTCGACCGCCTTTTTGTGGACGCGATAAAAGTTCCTCAGCCAGTTCTCTCGCAGACTTGCGGCATTGACCAGCGCCGCCATGGCAGCGGAATAATGGTAATCGATAACGTCTGCCAGGGTCCAGTCTCCCCCGCGCCAAGGGAGCGGCATCCTCACGGAGGGGGTAGTGATATTGCTGGATAGATGTTCAAATTTGATCGAAATCGGGGTGGCAATCAGTGCGCTGGCCGCTTCGATGAGGATCCTCACGCCGCCGTGATAATGTGGGTAGGCGCGCGCTGGGGTCCAGGCATCGAAATCCTGGCTGTGCATCACCCCAGATTTCCCCTCAGCTGTGAGCTCTGAGGCGATAAAAGTGCCGAGCATTGCCGTTTGCTGCTGGATGATCGGATCCACATTCGGCTCGAACGGATCGATATAGGGCGGCACAAACAGTCGCGCCCCGCGGCTGCCCATCTGGTGCATGTCCAGCACGATCTGCGGATGCCAGGCATTATACATTTTCAGCGTTAATTGCGATTCGACCTGGCTGAACATGTACCAATCGCGATTGAGATCATGTCCTACATATTTATGATAAAGCCAGGGTAAGCCACAGCCCTCATATTGCGTACCGAGATATTTCTTATACCAATCGACGACCTTCTGAATCCCATCTGGGTTTTGCATGGGGATGAGCAGGAGTATCACATTGTCCAGAATTTTCCGAGTGCGCTCATCGTCGTTGCAAGCCAGGTCATAGGCCAATTTCAGGGCCATCTGCGATGCACCAATTTCCGTGGCATGGATCGAACAGTTGATCATCACCACGGTCTTTCCTCTGGCAATTATTTTTTCAGCCTCATCATCGCTGATGCCCCTTGGATCAGATAATTGTTGTTGATAGCCACGGTATGTTTCTAATGCGGCATGATTCTCTATTGCGGTGATATAGGCCACAATAAAAGGATTGCCCTCAGTGGTTTGGCCCAGTTGTTCCACCGCAATCCTATCGCTCGCTGCATCGAGCTTGTGGAAATATTCCGTGATTTGATGCCGATCTGCCAGCTTTCTAACGTCGCCGATCTCAAAACCGAGGTATTCTTTCGGGGATGGAATCTGCGCTAAGGTGATTCGTGGAAGAAACAGCGTAAGGAAGATGAGCATTTGAATCATCATAATTTTCATGAATCAGACCTTAAACGACATTGGGCTGCTACGAGGCGAAAGTTTGATCGGCGATTGGATCACAATTCTCTCATATCAATTCACGCTTGCATTATATCAATTTCAATTGAAAATATCAAGCGCTTTTTCTCAAATGAGCGATTTCATTGCCCGAAAATGTATCAATTTTGTTCTGCGCCATCGAATGGACGGCAGGGAGCGGATCAAAGTTTTGGCTGCCGAGTCGATTTTGGCTGTTATTGATGCCTATTGAGCATGCTATTTTTCATACATCACTTTGCCGCCAACGATGGTATAAACCACCTCGGTCTGCAAGATTTCATCATCCGGAATGGTCAGGATATCTTTTGATAGCACGGTGATATCTGCCAGCTTTCCCACAGCAAGGCTGCCCTTAATGGCTTCTTCGAACGCCGCAATGGCGCAGTTAATTGTGTAGCTGCGCAGTGCCTGCTCCCGCGTCATCTTTTGTTCAGGGAAAAATGCCTCTCCATTAACCATCTTGCGGGTCACCAGAGCATAGAAATTGGCGATGGGATCGATCGGCTCCACTGGTACGTCAGTCCCGTTGGCGATGATCGCCCCAGATTGAATGAGCTTTTGCCAGACATAAGCGCCCTCTCGAGCCCGCTGTTCGCCCAATCGTTTGATCACCCAGGGGCCATCCGATGTGCAGTGAATCCCCTGCATCGCAGCGATCACGCCCAATTGGCCAAACCTCGGGATGTCATCTGGATGCAGGTGCTGCGCATGCTCGATGCGCCAGCGCAGATCTTTTTTATCAGGATGAGATCGAAACGCCGCTTCGTAGATATTCAGCGTCTCCCGATTTCCTCGATCACCGATAGCATGGGTACAGAGCTGGAAATCATTTTCGATGGCGATTCGGGCGGTTTCTTGCATTTGCTCAATTGGCTCGGTGTTCAATCCCACGCTGTTCGGAAGGCTGTTGTAAGGTTCCAACAGCCAGGCGCCGTGAGCGCCCAGCGCCCCATCGATCAGCCGTTTGATGGCGCGGACCGTGAGCCGCTTGTCACCATAATTGATCAACCGATAATCGGCCAGCTTCTCCTCCAATCGGTGGTTGCTCTCGCTGATCATTACATATAGTCGCACTCCCATTTTGCCCTGATTGACCATTTGTTTGAAGAAGTCGATGGTCTCGAACGAAGATCCAGCATCATGGAAGCTGGTAATGCCATGCGAGAGGCATTCCTGCACTGCCAGATCGAATATTTTCACCTGATCTGCGAACCGCTGTTCTGGCGTTCGGCCGTGCAGATAATCCCGCATCGCCATGGCGATCAGCCCCTGCGCTTCCTCGCGAAAAACCCCAATGGGATTGCCGGCTTGGTCACGCACAATTTGGCCCCCTTCTGGATCTGGCGTATCTTTGGTGATCCCCGCCAGTTCCATTGCCCTGGCATTGGCGTAGCCAGCATGTCCACTGGCATGGGTGAGAAACACCGGATTGTCTGGCGAGGCTTTGCTCAGCTCGAAATGATATGGCAGACCCTCCACATTGGGTTGGGGAATTTTGTCCCATTTTTCCTGATGCCAGCCCCGACCCAGGATCCATTCTCCTGGGGTTGTTTTTTTCGCAGCCGCCGCCACCATGGCAATAATCTCATCCCAATTTTTCGCCTTGGTCAAATCAAGCCGCAATTTCGCTTGCCCCATACTCATGAAATGACCGTGCCCATCGATCAAGCCTGGAATAGCCAATTTGCCTTTCAGATCGATTACTTTTGTTGCAGACGAAATGAAAGGTCTGATCTCTTCATTGCTACCTATGGCTGCGATCAGATCTCCTCTAACAGCAAGCGCCTGGGCTTCTGGATGGGTTTGTTCCAAGGTGATGACCTTGCCGTTGATTAAAACCAGATCCGCAGTTTGAGGCTGGCCAAGGCATACATAGATCGATGAGAATGAGATGCTAAGAATCAGCACTAAAATCAATCGAGACCGCATCATTTTGATTCCTCTTTTATTGGTTTGATGACCAGTGTTTCTCCGATCTGGACCGAAAGCGAACGATGAGACCGCCATCGAGTCGATCTGCCTGATTAAATAACCTCACAGTTTAAACAGAATTTGAAATTCTAATGTTGAAATTATCCCGCGAATTGCACGAAGCTACATGAAATGGACCTTTTATTATCAGTGATCTTCGGTATTTTGAAAGCAGAACTTTTGCACGCTTTGTGCTCGCGGTTCATTTTAAAAATTTATGTGGAACCTGAAGTTCTAAAACGAAAATTTATTGTTAGGACGCCCACGGAACACACGAAACTACACTAAAAGCACTTCTTATTTTTCTTCTTTCGCGTCATTCCGTGTGTTCCGCGGGCAAATGGTCTTTATCTTTCTCTGCCCTGCTTCATGATAGAGATTTCGCTATTGGTCTCAGAAGCGAAAGGTCTCAGAATTGTTGGACACGGAAGCAGAGCTCACACGGAAAAAAGCCCTTTGGAAATTCTTTTCTGTGGCAGTTCCAATTCTGTGTCCTGAAAAATTATTATCCTTTGAAATTTTGAAATGAAAATTTTATCTCTGAGTCCCGCGTCATCACCCTGTTACTGGCGCTTCTGAAGCCGGCGTGCAACCTGCTCTACTTCGGTCATCACTCGCATGAGGTTGCCGCCCCAAATTTTGCGGATCTGGCCCTCGGAATAGCCGCGTTTGACAAGTTCTAATGTAATATTCCCCATCTCGCTGACATCGTTACAGCCCTCAACGCCGCCGCCACCATCAAAATCGGTTCCGATACCGACGTGATCGATGCCAGCGACTTTCACGATGTGATCGATATGGTCGACAACTTCGGACACGGTTGCCAATTTACGGGGATATTTTTCATTGAGTTCATACCATTCCTGGCGTGCTTTCCGGCGCTCCTCTTCTGGAAGCTGATCGAAGTTCTGATATTTTTGTTCCAAGGAACGAAATGCGGCATCGCGCTCTGGATTGGGTTCGGCTTTCTTAACATAATCGCTCATGATGCACATCTGGATCACTCCGCCGTTGTCAGCCAGCTTTCTCAGCATATCATCGCTCAGATTTCTTGGGTGGTCACACAATGCTCTGGCGCACGAATGCGAAGCGATGACCGGTGCCTGGGACAGGGCGATCACATCGTAGAAGGTTTCATCTGAGGCATGCGAGATGTCGATCATCATGCCGATGCGATTCATTTCGGCGATTACCTGCTCACCAAACTGGCTGAGCCCGTGATGCTCCGTAGTATCCGTCGATGAATCGCAGATGTCGTTGTTTTTGGTGTGGCACAGCGTGATATAGCGGGCCCCCAGGTCATAATATTTTTTGATCAAAGTCAAGTCATTGCCGATCGGATAGCCATTTTCCATGCCGATGAAAATGGCGCGCTTGCCGAGTTTTTCAAGCCGATAGGCATCTTGGGGGGTCAGCGCTAATTCTGCCAGCTCGTGCTGTTTTGCGATCGTGTTATGAATCACCTCAAAAACTTTGAGGGCAGAAGCCTGGGCGCGTTCATTGCCTTGCTCGTTTCGTTCCCCCTGGCCGACAAAAACAGCAAAGAAAACTGCATCCAGGCCCCCTTGTTTCATGCGGGGCAAATCCACCTTACCCGCGCGTGGATTCGGCTCGTGGTATTGGCCCAGATCAAAGTCTGAGCGCATCAAACGCAACGGTGTATCGACATGCGAATCGACCGTCAATACCCTGTCATGGATCATCCCCGCCTTTTGGACCAGCCGATTGTCTTGAATCTGACAAGTGAAAAAAACAAACGAGAACAGTGCCAGTACGATGCTTGCTTTCGGTATCGCCATCGATCTTCCCTTTCTATAATTGAATAAGCTCGAATTCTCTCGAGAAGCTTTGATGGATGTTCCTCCAATGAATTCATCTCTAAGGCATGCGGATGTTCAATCTCATCGACCATTTCGGTGATCAACTCGAAAGAACAGCCAATCAATTCCGCCAGAATATACACAAAAAATAGTTCGCCGTCCAGCAAAAATTTTTTTGAGCGCTCTTTAGCTCGCTGGTCATGGACGGTCGGAAAAATGATCTGGGAATGATGGGTTGAACTGCGCTATTTTTCGCCTATAATTTTGCTTGCATTTTTAAAAATTGTTTTATATATTTGCCACGTTTTTTTGAAAAAAACAGAACACCAATAACAGTGAGGATACCATTTATGGTCTGACATCATCTATAAACGGTCATTTATAAGGAGTAAAAGAATGTACCTACCCAAAGAAATGTTTTTTACCACCGGTATCGGGCATCATAAAGACAAATTGACCTCTTTCGAATTAGCTCTTCGTGATGCAGGTATCGCGCAGTTTAACATTGTACGGGTTTCTTCAATTTTCCCTCCTCATTGCAAAATCATCTCAAAAGAAGAAGGACTAAAAAAATTAAAAGACGGGCAAATTCTCTTTACAGTGCTCTCGGACATTTCAACGAATGAATATGGACGTCTGATCGCTGCTGCCATCGGCGCTGCCATCCCCATGGATAGTTCCCTTCACGGCTATTTGAGCGAATACCACGATTTTGGCAAGCCCGAAAAAGAAGCTGGCGAGTATGCCGAGGACATTGCGGCCTATATGTTAGCCACCATTTTGGCAGGTTCAAAGGAAGAGATCGACTGGGATAGTACCAAAGACATCTGGAAGATGAATGATAAACTGGTCAAGACGCAGAATATCGCCGTGGCAACGACGGGCAAGCAGAACAATTATTGGACCACCTGTCTGGCCGGTGCCATCCTGATCGGCTAAGCCATAATGACCACAAAGCTTTTATCCGCTTCTCAATTGTCCAGACCGACGGCCCAGCTTTGGCATTTCTTTGCCTGAGTTCGATGTTGAACTACATACTTGATGACATCAATCAAGATGTTGGCGGAAGATATTGCCCATTTTCTGTCAACTCCAAATCTGGCACGCCGGAAAATCAGGACATCTGGGGAAATCAACTATCGTAGTCGATGAGGTGATCTCCTTTCATTCGGTCTGCGGCCAGAGTGAAGAATGCTTGCGTCAAGTGGCTATTTGATTGGGAAGAATTGCATAGATCCCAGCATTTGGATTTTTAAACAAACGAGCAATTCATCCACGTGCCAAAAGAGCTGGAATGAGGTGCCTGACAGACACAAAGGGGATCACCTTGTCTTGTGTTCACAACATGCAAGGGAGATTCCAACAATAATAGAATATGGCTGATCCAATGAACTGATTTGTTGAATGCTATTCCGGATTCTGAAGCATCCGAAAATCAGTTTTGAGGGTCTGGATTTCGATTTATCAAAAATTATTTGGGATGATGATATGAAGGCTTTCACCTCTTCGCCTGATTTGAGGGGTGGAAGCCAATCCAATTGGAGCACAAAATGACAACTGATTACAAGTATTTCATGGGGGAATTTTGTGACTACGCGAGCGCAAAAGTGATCGTGCTGCCCGTGCCCTTCGAGCGCTCTACTTCCTACATGCAAGGGACCGCTGCCGGTCCTGCCGCTATCATTGCGGCATCCTACAATGTCGAATTATATGATGTGCAATTGAACGATGCCCCCTATCGCTATGGCATCCATACTTTGCCTGAGTTGCAGTTCGCCGAGGATCTCCCAATCCAAACCAACTTGAAGGAAATTGAGCAGGCGACGTCTGCTATTCTGGCCGATAAGAAATTTCCGGTCATATTGGGCGGCGAGCATACGCTCTCCTTGCCAGTTTTTTCCGCCTTGCAAAAGCATTATGCTGATTTAAGCGTGTTACACCTGGACGCTCATACCGATCTGCGCGATCAATATTTGAATGATCCATTCAGCCATGCTTGCGTCATGCGCCGTATTCGGGAACGCACCCGAAATATCGTTTCTATCGGCATTCGAAGTGTCTCCCCTGAGGAAATCGATTACATCCGCCAGGAGCAGCCGATCATCTATTATGATCACCAACTGCGAACGATGCCTCTGCCCATCGCTGAAATTCTATCGGCATTGACCGAGAACGTGTTCATCACCTTTGATCTCGATGCCATCAATCCGGCTGAACTGCCATCGGTCGGCACGCCAGAGCCTGGCGGTTTGAGCTGGTATCAGGTGGTCGACTTGTTCGAAGCCGTTTTCGCCGATAGAAATGTGGTGGGTTTTGATGTGGTGGAATTGAAGCCAGATGGAATTAACGTCCACTCAGATTTTTGGGCCGCGAAAATGATCTATAAGATGATTGGATTGAAATTAAAGCACCACGAATAGGCAGGGATTACGCACCCATCCAACAAAATGGTGCGGAAATTGGTGCTCTGAAAATATCTATTGTGATAGGATACTGAAATGATCGTATGATAAGACTTAAGTTTGAAATGTATATCGAATATTAACGCTAGCCCCTTTGATCGTTTTTTGAATGCCCGATTCAACAAACATTTCGCTTGACTTTGTTTTTCATAATTGCTACATTTAGCCAGCTTAACAATCTCGCTGATCTATCAACTACGATGGGCATCTTTTCATCTCTTCTGACCAAAAAATAGGATTGACAGCATGCCGGACCAAAAGGCCATTGTGAATGTCGATAAGTTGAATATCCGTGCTGGTCCCGGGACAGAGTTCCAGGTGGTGGGACAGCTCGCCAGAGGGTTGGTGGTCTTGGTCCAGAGAATAGAAGGGGAGTGGGCGGAACTGGATTTACGCTCACTGGAAGGTTACGTGTTACGCGCCCATATCGCTTTCAACGATCCAGCGTCGGTGGCCAGCGGAGCAACTGGATTGGGCATTATCGATGCGGAACGGGTGAATGTTCGCTCCGGACCGGGGACGTCATTTGAAACGATCGCTGTTGGTTCTAAAGGTGACCTGGTAGAGATCATCGCCTATGAAGCTGATTGGCATTCGGTTCGCACCAAACCGCTCAGCGGATTTGTCATGCGTCATTTCGTGGTCCCAGTGATCGCCGGCACGCCCGAGATCGAAGGGCCATATCGTGCCTTCATCAATGAGGCTTTGGTTAACCTTCGTTCAGGGCCTGGGGAGCAATTCGCGGTGATTGGTCGCCTACCCAAAGCTACAGAAGTCATGGTCCAACGCCTGACCGATGGCTGGGCTGAAATTTCGACTATCCCCCTCGCTGGCTTTGTCCGGGCTGACCTGGTCAAAATCGTAACCCAGGATCAGGCCAGTGCGAGTCGATCCACTTCCAATCCGTTTGCAACCGTTACGGCTGATTGGCTCCGATTGCGGAAGGGATCTGGGGAAGAGTCCACCGTCCTGGCGTATTTGCCAGCAGGGAATCAGCTCGAGGTGTTGGATATCGCGCTGGATTGGATCCGTGTTCGGCCCATCATTCGACCAGCCTTTGTGGCCCAGAACTATTTGGAACCCGTCGCCGATGAGATTCCAGCGATTGCCCCAGCATTCGGAGACCCGCTCAAGCCCCCCGAGCATCAGATTATTCCAATAAGCGACACGTTTTCGCCAGAGCAGCGGATCATGGCATCCAATTGGAACGAATATGGGGGGGTGATCCAGCAGATCAGTGCCAAATTTTCGCTCGATCCTGTAGTCGCTCTGGCGGTATTGAGTGTTGAATCTCAAGGCAAGGGCTTTGGCGCGGACGGGCGATTGCTGATCCGTTTTGAAAATCACTATTTCTACCGCTATTGGGGCGTGGCGTATGAAGGGTTGTATCATCGCCATTTTCGTTTCCATCCAGAACAATCCTGGCAAGGGCATCAATATCGGCGCTCGGCTTCCGCCAAATGGCTGGATGTGCACACGGGCGATCAACGCAGCGAATGGGATGCTTTCGAATTTGCTAAGCAATTCGATCGCATTGCCGCGTTCCAATCGATCAGTATGGGCAGCCCTCAAATTATGGGCGCAAATTACGCGTTGATCGGCTTCGCTTCGCCCGAAGAAATGTTCTATGCGTTTCAATCGGACTTCCGTCAACACGTCTGGTCGATGTTCCGATATATTGAGCGCCGCAACATCATGGCCGAATTGATCAGCGAAAACTTTAAGATGTTTGCTGAGGCCTATAATGGCCCCAGCCAGGCATCCGTTTATGGGGAAAAACTCAAGCGCTACGTGGAGCAATTTAGAAAAATTCAACCACGGCTGGTCTGATGAGTCTGCGGCAAAAATCGAAACTGAATAAAACGAAGTCATTCCTCCGATTGCAGGAATCCCCCTGGATTCAGCACTTGGTTCGATCAGAAAGGAAGATGTCATTGGGCGAAGGAATGACAATACAGCGCGTTTCTGGTATGTTGACCCATGGACTTTTGGGTTGAGGATCGGGCAACCAGTGAGATCGGCTCGCACGATAAGGAGAAGGTTATGCGAAGAACGATATTTTTCATTTTGGTGTTCATCATAGTGCTTGGAGCGTTGGCGCTGCTGATTTTTAAGGTCGTCGACTGGCAAAAAGTGCTCATTGGCATTGCTGGATTAACGCCATTTGGCCAAGCCCTGCAGAAAAAATTAGCCCAAATTGATGAAGAGTTCGAGCGCCGTCGCCGGGAGGAGGCGGAATACCAGGCTCGGATGGCTGAGCGGAGAGAGCTGCTCGAAAAACAGATTGCCCAGTTGGAAAAGGCAATTGAACTCATCGATAAAAAATATGAGTTGCTCGAGAAGCAGCGCAGCACCATCCTGGAGGCGATCGAACGAATGCCACGCGAAAAAAAGATTGAGCTGTTCCGCGAAGCATTCGGACAATAACTCTGACAATCCAAGAGCGAAAATGGAGGCAATGATGAGCATTCGACACTTATCGGTTTTAGCATTCATCTTATGGACCACAGCGGCTATTGGTCAGGACCTCTATCCGAAATTCTATGAAGCTGGTAATAGAATCAATTTCGTGCCAGAGAAAAATGTCTATATCATCACCGAGACGCAATTGGATAGCTGTCTCAAGGTCAATGCGCTTTATTTGAACTGCGAAAAACGGGTTGATTTACTCCAAATGAAAACCAGCCAGCAGGACTCAGTGATCAAGCTGCTGCGGCTCAAAGAGCTGAATTTCGATTCAACCCTTGCCCACACCAGCCAGAAATTGTCCCAATGTACGGATGAATCCCAGAAATGTCAAAAAGATTTGGCGAAGCAAAAATTCTATAAGAAGCTGCTGTTGGGCATTTCCGGCGCAGAGGCAGCCCTGCTGATCTTGCTGTTGGTATTCAGCTAATTGGATAGCGTTTTTTCATAGAAAAAATAGCGACCATTGGTCGGAGTTGATTTCTTTTTCCTGCGGAAGATTCCGATCAACTCAGAAGGGCTTATGATGATTATTCCGTTGCTTTCATGGCCGCATCACCAGATCGGTTCAGTTGCCGAATGAACAATGATGAGCTCCGATTTCGAGGGCACTATCATCTGCCCAAATCGTCATCGCTGCTTAAAATCGAAATAGATTGTCGCCATTTTATCGATGAATGGCAGAGCGTAGCAGGGAATGAATGAAGCTGATGATTGTAACTCAGTCGATTGTGGCAGCCAGCAAAGTTTCATGGTCTTCGCGGTTTAACTTCGAATTGTTGCAAAGGAGTACGTATGCCATTGATACCGAGCGAAAATAGCATCATGTCTTTAGCCGTCCGGCGCAGGATCCGTTGGGGCGTCACCGCCTTTTTTATTGTGATCTTGGCCATTATTTTCTATTTTATTCATCAGTATTTTTATAGCACAGCCAAACCGGGTATCAGCAATCTATATTTGACCTTTGTTTTGGCGTTATTGATCGTCTGGTTTCTTGGGGTGATTTTGTTTGTCATTTATCTGGTGCTCAAATATGACCCCCTGACCAATCCAGATAACCCCTATATCAATCAGACGATGAGTTTGCCGCCCGGAGTTTTTCGGGTCATCCTGACTTTATCGCTGCTGTTCTCCGTCGTGCTGCTGGAGGGATATGCGTTGACCAATATGGATGAATACGAGAAAATCCAAAAAGTACTTGATCCGTTGCTGACTGCCTTTCAGCTAATGATCGCCTTCTATTTTGGCACCAAAATGCTCGGTATGGTGAGTGGCAAGGATGAAGAGGAGATCAAGCCGAAGGGTTAATGGGTGGACTGTGCTGCCGACAATCCTGACTAAGCGGTCTTTATTCGAGAGGTTACTTCAAACATCCAGTGGGACCGTTCTGCTGAAGGATCGCTGGCTGGCGTTGTGATGGAAATTTGGCAAAGCGCAGCTATTTTTGAAAATAAATTTTAGTGTGAATCAATGAACCGATCGAGCAATCCACAATTAGATGAGATTTTGGGCAAAGAATATCCCTGCCTCGATCATGGCTTTGTTCGGCTGATCGATTATATGGGCTCGGACGAGGCCATTGTTCAGGCGGCGCGGGTATCCTATGGCAAAGGGACGAAAAAGCTGCAGCAGGATCGGGATTTAATTCGCTACCTGATGCGGCATCAACACACCAGCCCGTTCGAAATGGTGGAATTCAAATTTCATTGCAAGCTGCCGATCTTTGTGGCACGGCAATGGATCCGTCACCGCATGGCCAGCGTCAATGAATATTCCTTGCGCTATTCCCAGGCCCAGCATGAGTTCTATTTGCCAGCGCCGGAGATGATTCGGCGCCAGTCCAGCACCAATCGCCAGGGCCGATCGGAGGAGACCATCCCCGAAGAACTTCAGCAGCAGGTGCTCGAGACGATGCGAAAGCACGTGGAGCTGCTGTGGCAAGATTACGAGCAATTTCAGCAAATGGATATCGCCAGAGAGCTGGCGCGAATTCAATTGCCCGTGTCATTGTACACGGAATGGTACTGGAAAATCGATCTTCACAATTTGCTCCATTTTTTGAAATTGAGGTTAGATCCCACAGCCCAATACGAGATCCAGGTTTACGCGCGCGCCATAGCCGAGATCGTAAAAATTGCGGTGCCCTTGACCTGGGAGGCATTTGCGGATTACGTCCTCGAGGCGAGGAATTTTTCACGCCAGGAACTGGCACTCCTGCGGCAGGCACTGAGCCAAATCCCCACGCCAGTCGATTGGGAATCATTGGCTCAAAATCACGGGCTTTCGAAGCGAGAGATCCGAGAATTCATCGAGAAGATCGGAGCGGATAATCGGCAATAACTGGTTTTGTGAATGCAAAGCTGCTATCAATCTGGTTTTGGTTTGAACAATTAGCGCAAGATTGTCATGCTTTTTTTGATTCGACTCATCTGTCATCGTGACTCTGCTTAAAAGATAAGGTTTGCCCTATGGATGACCAGATACAATATACCGTTGTAGACCGATTTTTGAAATACGTCCAGTACGATACCCAATCGGCCGAGGGGGCAAATTGCTACCCGAGCACCGAGGGGCAGAAAGTTTTAGGGCAGGAGCTGGTAAAAGAGCTCAGCGCGATGGGATTGGCCGATGCCTGTATGGATGAATATGGATACGTCACGGCCACTTTGGAGGCCACCACGACTCGTCCAGTTCCAACCATTGGCTTAATCGCTCATCTCGATACATCGCCAGATGTGAGTGGCAAAGATGTCAAGCCGATCGTTCATCGGAAATACCAGGGGGGTGACATCGTTTTGCCAGGAGATCCCACGCAAATTATTCGCTGGGCAGAGAACCCATCGCTGGCGCAGCAGATCGGCACCGATATCATCACCTCGGATGGCACCACCCTGCTTGGTGCGGACAATAAAGCTGGTATCGCCGAGATTTTCGATGCGGTGAATTACCTGGCCCAGCATCCCGAGATCGAGCACGGACGCGTGCGCATTGCCATCACTCCAGATGAGGAGGTCGGCCAGGGGACCAAATATTTCGATGTCCAGCAGTTCGGCGCCGATTACGCCTATACAATCGATGGCCAGGAGGTCGGCGAAGTCGAGGACGAAACATTCTGTGCGGATACGGTTTTTGTCACCATATTTGGCAAGAACATGCATCCAGGGTATGCAAAGAGCAAGATGATCAATGCCATCAAGATCGCCAGCCGGTTGATCGATGCTCTTCCCAAAGATCATCTATCCCCAGAGACCACAGAAGGTCGCGAAGGCTACATCCATCCCAACAACCTGAGCGGTGGGGTTGAACAGGCTGAAATTAAATTTTTGATTCGAGATTTTGAGCTGGAAGGATTGAAGCGGCATGAAGAATTTTTAAGACAGCTTTGCGATCGGACGGTGGCAGAATATGCTGGCGCTAAATTGGATTTTCGCGTTGAGGAATCCTATCGGAACATGAAATATAAGTTAGACGAGCAACCGAAGGTGGTGGCGCATGCGTTGGAAGCCATCCGGCGAAGTGGACTTGAGCCCAAAAAGAATATTGTGCGTGGTGGAACTGATGGGGCCAGGCTATGCTACCAGGGCCTGCTCACGCCCAATATTTTTACTGGAGGCCACAATTTTCATTCGAAACTGGAATGGATATCGGTTCGCGATATGAAAAAAGCGGTGGATGTGATTATCAATTTAATCAAAATTTGGGCAGAGCAATAAAAAAATGAGACGATTTTGTGGCCTGCCCAATTTTCTTTCTGACAGAGTTGCAGACATAGACCCAAAATAAAAAAGGACGGAGCGTTCGAATTCAAGTATGTTGTCGTTAATCATTCGGTTCTGGAAGCCAACCTTGATCGCTATTGTATTATTGGCTTCCTGGATTTCTTTTATGACCACTGATCTCCCTGAGGCTGAAGGGTTCATCAAATGTCTCAAATCCCTCTATTATTCGATTAATTTGTTCATCATCGGAGCGCTGGACATCGGATTTCCAGAGACTGGACCAAAACTGGCGCTGGTGGTGCTATGGATCTGCTATTTTTTAGCCCCGCTACTGACTTTAAGTCTGGTTTATGAGATACTTCAGGAACGGTTTTTCAGCCAATTGCTGCCCGGGCTTAGAGGTCATACTATCATTTGCGGTCTGGGAAGAAACGGCAAGCTGATCTATCATCTGGTGCGAAGGTACACCCCAAGAACTCATAAGATCGTCCTCATCGATAGCGATGTTCAAAACCCCTATCTCGAAGAATTGGGGCGCGATCGCCGCACCTGGCTGATCAAAAACGATTTCACTAAATTGCCGGTGCTGCAAAGAGCGCGCGTGCAGACGGCCAAACAGGTGTTCATTACGACCAATCGGGACCTGGCCAATCTCAAAACGCTGGTGGAAATCATCGATATCGAGCCGAAAGCCAGGGATTTTAAGCTCTTTTGTCATCTGGGCGATTTGAATCTTCACGCCAATTTTAAAGACACATTTCTGAAAGAACCGAAATTTGCCGAAGTGATGCTATTTAATGGCTATCGTAGCGTTACCCGGCGGCTGTATCATGATTGGATCTCAAAAAAGAACTATCTGCGCCCCCAGGGCAATATTTTTGTGATTCTCGGGTTCGGCAGGTTCGGTCAAATGCTTTTTAGCCATATTATCGCGGACTCAAAACGATCTGAGAAAGATGAAATCTTCATTGACACCTTAAGATCAAAGACAAGCTTTGAACTGGAAAAACTGCGCTATTCCTGGTCGGAGTCTGCGCCCAAATCCCCATGCACAATTCACGAGCCATTATATCTTGATATGAACAGCCCGGAATTATGGGAACATCTGGCTAAATTGGATGAAGAAGCAAAGAAGCAAATGCTCATTTTTGCCTGTTCTGATAATGATATTCAGAATTTGAATCTGGCAATATCCATGAAGCGCGCAGGTCCACAGCGCTTGCGGACAGCAATTATCTTCTGTCGCATGTTCTCTCATACCGCCAAAGATATTAACGACGTCCTCGAGCGTCGCGTTACGAAAACCCAACCACGAGACATCATCTTGTTCCCACTCCAGCAAGAATTAGAGGAAGCATTCCGCAGCGAGTTGTTCGTTAGCCAGGACGATGAGCTCATGACTGAAATTTCGGAGACATGATGAACGATCAGTTTCAATGGAAGCGGTTCTCTGGCAACCCGATCCTTCCTGCGAAGCTGAACACCTGGATGGAGGACCAGACAGCGAACCCAGATTTGCTTTTGATCGGGACTGATTATTTCATGTATTTCAGAGGACAACAGGGAGGGCACGATCGGATCGGGGTAGCCACAATTCCGCGGGATCGATTCGATGGAGCGACATGGAATATTATGCCCGAGCCGATCCTCGATGTGGGTGGCCCTGGTGAACCAGATGAGCTTCATGCCCTCGATCCAGCGACGGTTTTGGTGGACGGTAAAATTTATCTCTACTATTCTGCAGTCTCACCATCCTGTCATCGCGCTGTTTGTTTGGCCACTTCGGATGATGGATTTCATTTCACCAAATATCCGCACAACCCAATCCTGATCGGTGGCGGCCCTGAGGTCGTTCATCATCATGGACGGTTCTTTTTGTTTTATTGGCGACCAGCCAGACACAGCAGCGGCTTCGAAATTCACCTGTCCACCTCGCTCGATGGATATCATTTCGAACCGATATCCAATCAACCCGTATTGCCAACGGGTCCGGCTGGAGCATGGGACAGCTTCAGCGTTGAAACCCCTCGCATCTTCTTTGAGAATGGCATTTACTACATGGTGTACTGTGGCTCGGATCGATATGAGGATTATCCCTGGTTCGCTGGCCTGGCGACTTCAACCGACCTGGTCCACTGGAAAAAATACCCAGGCAATCCGATCTTTGCACGGGGTGAAGCGGGCGAATGGGATGAAGGGGCGATCTGGTTTACGACAGTAGAGAAGATCAACGGATTATACTACCTCTGGTACGAGGGATATGGCGGCGGGACAGCTCGTGTAGAGCCCTATGGCAGCTATTTGAAGGGTGGCAAATCGCAAATCGGGCTGGCGACGCTCGATGCCGATCATTTCTTTGTCACTTGTTGATCTGATTTTTTAGACTCTGAATTTCCTGCTCCATCTGAATCATTTTCGAGTGAATTTGTTGGAAGCTCTCGGGAGAAATGATGATCGGCGCTTTGATCGGGGGACGATTTGCGTCAGGCGTGAGATTGAGCGAGAAGTGGCGGGGCTTATTGATGTTAAAACCCTCGGGCCAAACGCGCTCGATATTCGGAAATACCTTTAGCGCCCGCTGCTGTCGGATGAAATTGAGCGAAACACTGGTGCCGGGGGCAGTCTGCCCGATCTGGGCTTTCAGAACCTCGGGATTGTTAAGAGTGACTTCATTGAATTTCACCAGGAGATCGCCTTGTTTCAAGCCGACCCGAGCCGCTGGTGAGCCGGGGTAAACGCGCTTCACGATCAATTTATTGCTTCGCAAAGAATCCCCGTCCAGTTCTACACCCAACCATTTAATCTGCTGATGATGAAATTTGATCACGTTATTGATGGTGGCCACGACCTGGTTAATTGGGATCGCTATGCTGCTGGAATAATCCAACAAGCTCATTCCCCCCGCAGCGATTTGGGGTTCGATCTGAGCAGAAATGATGCCGATGATCTCGCCCTTGAGATTAAACACCGCGCCACCAACATTCCCAGGATTGATTGAGACCGACAGGATCATTCGCCCCTCTTCGGTAAATCCATTGATCAGTCCGAACGAGGCAAATGGCGACAGGCCCATAGAATTGCCCAGCACCAAGACCAATGAGTAGAGCGGCAGGCGATCGGAGTTCCCAAATTTGGGCGATTCCAGGTTGTGCCCCTCGATTTTCAACAGAGCCAGTCCTGTCATCTCATCTGTGCCGATGTATTCCGCTTCAACGGACGAGCCATCGCAGAAGATGACTTTGATCTCCTCGAAATCGGCCAGAATAGAAGCGCGCGTAATGATATAGCCTTCCGAATTATAAATGATGCCAGATCCAACTGTCCAAAATTTGTCCTGCCGCTGCTCTGACCCCCCGCGAAACAGCGAGAAAAGCCCATTATCCTTATCCACAGTATACGAATGGCTGGAACTGGCGGTAACGGTAACAACAGCGTGTTTAGCGGATTGAATCAATCGGCTGATTTCTGATTGGAAATTTTCTAATGTTGGTGATTGTTGGGAAAAAAGCAGGGATACCCACAACAAAATAATCACGCTAATGATCGATATTATTTTCATAACTGGTTCAAATTCGAAGCTACATCAAAATAGCCCAAACCCTGGCTTAATCTGGTACGTCATGGCAGCAGGATCATTAAACCAGGGTTTGGAATGATCTAAAAAGGATAATTAAAATGGACCAGCTCAACTATTTCGATTCGAATAATCGTTAATACACTTTCGTCTTGATCACTTCAGCCGCCTCGTACCACAGCAAATCGCTTTTGACCGATTGGGTTGAATCTGAAAACGTTGTCCGGTTGGCTGTTCGGTTTAGTTCTGACGGCGCTGCGGGATTAAACTTAGGAACTGGCTGCGTTTCGTAAATGAAGATGTACCGCTGATTCGTCGCAGGATCAATTTTTTCGACTCCCCCCTGATACCATTCGTTGTTTCTGCTGCCCTGGATGGCAACGGTTTGGTTCGGCCTCCGAATGGCCATTGCTGCCAGTACGAGTAAAATTATGACGACGGCGGCAAACCCATAAGCGGGAAGCCTGAATTGTCCCCATGCAAACCAGCGTTCCCGGCGACGGCGTTCTAAGCTACTTTCCAGACTAATCCGCGCCCGAAGGATTGTCTCAAAATCTGGCGAGACTGTTAACTTCGGTAGCGTTCGGAGATCATGAATGAGGTTCTTGACCCGCTTGACGCTTCGTTCACACCCCAAACAGTCTCGCAGGTGCTGCTCCATTTTCGCTTGATCTTGTTGGTCGAGCCCTCCCTCGATATAGTCAGAGACCATTTCTTTAAACCGTTGACAACTGTCCATCGATATCCCTCATAGATTTGGAGTTGTGGCGACTGTGAATGGTTTGGAGACTGAAACGTACATCGAGCCTCTCTAACCAACCAATCTATCACACCGATCGCTTGTCCGCTGGCTGGAACTCTTCCTGACCGAGCAATCGCCCTCCGCGATCAGCGTTCTAACATGTGCTTTAATCTCTCTTGTAATTTGAGTCTTCCCCTGTTGACTCGGGATTTCACAGTGCCCAGCGGTATATTGACAATCTGACTGATTTCTTCATAAGAGAGCTGCTGTACATCTCGGAGCAAGATCACTTCACGAAATTTTGGCGATAGGTCTTCGATCTCGCGATGAATGATCTCCTCTTTCATCCGACCATCCACATCCTTCTCTGGGTTGAATGCATCATCTGATATGTCGTAATCCTTCTCGTTATAACCCAGATCAGAGATCGAAAAGAATTTCCTCCTCTTTCTTTTTCTTAGTTCCGTCTTTGCTAAATTACCCGCGATGGTATAAATCCACGTAGAAAATTTAGCGACCTTTTGGTAGGCTTTACGATTACGGTAGACCCGCAAAAATGTCTCTTGAACTAAATCCTCTGCCTCTTCTGCGTTCCCCAAAAACCTATACACAAAATTCAGCAACTGGTTCTTGTACCGCTTCACAATCAGATCAAAAGCGTACAAATCCCCGTTCTGAAACTTCTCGATCAAATCCTCATCTGAAAGCCTTAAACCTTTTTCCTCTTCGTGCATCAAAATTTCCTTGCTAAAATTTTAACCGAACCGATTCTCAAAAGTTCCCGATATTTTTCCAGCCCCATCATCGCTATGAAAGCGCCTATAATCGTCTGATCAATCGATATATTAACAGCTCCATTACCAACTCTGGTCGTTGATAACTCGTTTTCAAATGCAGATCCGCTTCAGCTAATTGACTGAACGAATTTCGAAATTGTTCTATGGAATAATTGTTCGCCTGTTTCATCATGTCATTGACAAAATAGGAGCTCAATCCCACAATCCTGGCCAATTCAACCGCAGAGCGAATCCCTCGCTGCATATTTTCTCGGATCTTCATTAAATTCACAAAGTGGCGCATGAGTTGAATCAGCATTCCAGTGGGCAACTCTCCCTGGTCCAAAAGGTTATTCAAGATGCCCAGCGAACGAGCCAGGTTTTTCTGTCCAACCGCATTACACAGATCAAAAATGTTATACTGCCTGGAAATGCAGGTGACCGCCTGTACATCTTCAAAAGTAATCTTCGTGCGAGGATAAATGCTGACCTCGATCTTTACCAGTTCGTTCACCAGATCCAATAGCGAGTTTCCCACCTGGGCCTGGAGCAAATGAACAGCATCGGGATCGATCGACAATTTTTTGCCTCGAACATAGCCTTCCACCCAGCCAGGCACTTCATTGTCATATAGCCTGCGACAATCCACGGCCACAGTCTTTTCGATGATGTCGCTCTGCCATTTGCCCGATGGTTTTTTTTCAGGCAAGGTGAAAATTAAGCAAGTTGATTGCGATGGATGACTCACATACTCCGAAAGATACTTCAAATCCGTGGCTTTCAATTGCTGCATTTCTTTGACCACGACCACACGACGCTGCGCCATCATCGGAAACGATCGAGCGATGCTGATGATCTTATCCGCAGACACTTCACCGCCATAAAACACGTCGCAATTGAAATCCCGGGTCGCGCTGTCCAGGCATGACTGCATAATCTTATCGATAAGATCATCCTGAAGATATTTTTCCTCACCAAATAGCACATACACCGGCGCGATCTCGCCCTTGTTCAATTGATCGAGCGCTTTCGAGTGGTTAATGGGATTTGCAGTTTTCGCCATAAGCTATATTTGTGATCGAATAATTATCCGCGTGCTGCCATTGAACCAGAGCCAAATCAGCAAAGTCTAATGACGATCGAATCGATTTAATAATTCGCTGCGATGATCAGGAAACACCATAGCTATTTTTCACTGTCAACCTGATCTACGGATAGAGAAGTTGCTCTCCAATTCTTGTCGAAGATACAGAGACCTTCAACCAGGTTATGCAGTGCTATAACGAATTTCGTCTCGCGTTAAGATCTCATTTTGACAGTTCAAATATAGGATATTTGAAGGAATATTGCAAGGAAAAAACTTGATTTGTTCGAACGGTTCGCAGGAATTTTAGGATGCAGCCGTCAGCCCTTGGATGAATCAATTTTTAGAAGTAACTTGTTCAGAAGATCGCCAGCAGCCGCACGGTATTCATTGCAATCGATGATCCTTCCAGCCAATTGGTCGGAGCTGATTTCGAAGAATCAAATGGAGTAGCGAATGGATTAGTGAGAATGGACCTGTTATTGTTTGATGGCGTGAATGAGCATTTCAAAATCATCGAGGAGAATTTCGCGCCGTTGAAAATCGCCAGTAGTGCAGCCAAAGCCATCCAGCACGGTGAAGCCGATATTTTCGAGAATGAATTTCATTTCTGGGAAGGTATAGTATCGATTGGAGCATAAAAGCGTTTCGGATTTTCCGTTTTCGGTCACGAATTTCTCCTCCCAATACCCGATGCAAGTTTTGGGATCAAAGCAGGTATCCTGCTCGGGATGTCGGAACACAAACGAGGCGTTCAAGACGTTCAACAGCAACTGGCCGCCTCGTTTTAGGGCGCGGTAGATGTTTTTCAGGATGGCGATGTTCTGTTCGTCATTTTCCATGATGCCAAACGCGCCCTCGCACAGCGATAGCGCAGCATCGAACTGGGGATTGAATTTCATGATCCGAGCATCACCGTGAACAAATTTGACCGCGACGCCCGCTTTCTTCGCCCGCTCAGTGGCCACGGCCACCATCCGGCGCGAAAAGTCCAGGCCCGTGACCCGAAAGCCGCGCCGCGCCAGTTCAATCGCATGCCGGCCCACACCGCAGCCCACATCCAGTATTTTTGCCGAAGGGGCTAATTTGAATAGCTCGACAATAAAATCGACCTCCTGGATTGTACCCTGAACAAATGGCAACTCCAAATATTTCTCGCCCAATTTATCAAATAGCTCTTGATACCAATTCGGTGTTATCTCATACATGATTTGCGCCTAAGGATATATTTCCCTGACTTCCAGTGTGGTCCAAAATAATGAATGGAAGCTTACGGTACTATTTATGTGCCAGTTCTTTTTCGTGTCAACTAAAATTTTCCACATAGAATCGGACCTCAAACGGAAAAAAAATTTAAGGAGAGATTGGACTCTTGATTCTCTCCTACGGATCACTTTTGATAAAGCGTCTCAATACCAATTTCATTCTTATGGATCACTCTTGATAAAGAGCCCTAATGATGACACTGTGTCGAAATGACGAGACAAATTTTGAAATAGCATTCGGTGAAAGTTCTTTTTCCGTGGCCACTAAAATTTTGGACATGGAATTAGAACGCACACGGAAATAAATTTTTGAGGAGAGATGGATCGCTTAATGCTTGCTCACGGATCGTTTTGATAAAGCGCCTCAATTTAACCATAAATTTCTAAAATGAGCCATGGCGATTAAAAAATCTTTGCCCGCGAAATACATGGAATCATACGAAATCCAAAGAGTGCATTTGGCGGAATCTCATTTGGGCTGTCCGCTTTTTTCCCCTGCCGGATTCGTGGGGCAATGATTGATAGTTATCGCGCATTATTCATTTCGATCGTACTTGAAAAATGAATGGCTAAACCAGAACGCTTCGCTCATGTTGCAGCAACCATTGCTTGCGCCAGAGGCCACCGCCATAGCCGACCAATTTGCCATTGGCGCCGATCACTCGATGACAGGGCACGATAATCGCAATTGGGTTCTGGCCATTGGCATGACCAACTGCCCGAACTGCTCGAGGTGCGCCGATGCGCAGGGCGATGTCGTGGTAACTGGCCGTGCTTCCGTACGGGATCTCCAATAGCTTTGCCCAAACCATTTTCTGAAACTCACTGCCATGCAGGACCAGGGGGAGATCAAAATCCCGGCGCTCACCTTGAAAATAGCCGTGCAGTTGTTCGATACAGCGTTCTAATAAAAGCGATCGGTGGCCAGTCGGTCCCATTGCTTCTTCAACAAATTGGAGGCTAACGATCGCAGCATCATCCCCAGAGATTTTCAGCCAGCCAATTGGAGAGTGATAGTAAGCATTTTCCAGATTGCCAATAGGGTGTGTCGCTGATTCGATGACCGGCATTTATTCTCCCTTTGTTGAATCGTTCGTCAGGCTTGCCAGCCTCACCTGCAATTCATTCATTCGCTGAAGCACCTTATCGAAATCCAGCAATGGGCCTTCGAGCTCGCGCTGCTTATCCCAGCGGCTGCTCAGCACATAAGCCTTATCCAAAAACTCACGTGCTGTTCGATAGTCCCCAGCCTCGAAGCGACATCTGGCGATGCCATAATGGCATTCGGCCAGGTAGCTATTGGCCTGATACGGGGCAGCCTCTAACAATTCGAGCAATCGGCGAAAATATGTTTCGGCTTCCGAAAAGCGGTTCAGTTTATCGAATATCTTCGCAGTGAGATAAGTCCAGGTGGGATCACTCTGAAAGCGATATTCAAGCGAAAGCGCGGTCTGAAGCGCCTCCTCGTAGCGATCTTCATAATAATAAATCTCGATGAGCGCGAATACAGCTTCGGTCTTGCTGAACCGGCCTTTGTCGATCGCCACCTGCAGGTACTCCATTCCTTTTTCTCGTTCGTCTTTCATGAGCCGAAGAAAGGTCAAGACCTTTGCCTTGGCGCTCTTCCAGTAGTAATATAATCCCAGGCCATAATACACATCCCACAGCTCCGGGTTCATCTCATGGGCTTTCATCATATTGGAGACGCCGCGCACACCATCACGGAACGCCCCAAACCATTGGCCTTTGCGGATCCGATTCAGCCCACGAAATCCATAGGCTGCTCCAGCGACGAAATAGGCATTGGGATCATTGGGATACTTTTTGAGCGCCATCTCACTTTTTTGAATGGCCAAGCTTAAAAGACTATCGAATTGGCCCTCGAACAAACTCACTCGATAATTGAGCATTACAATATGATAGACGCCTGCTTCTCCGAAATAACCCAAGGGATTATCCGGATAGCGTTCGATCACTTTTCGACACATTTCGATCGCTGCATCATACTTCTTTTGATAGACCAATTCGATTGCCTCATCCACCATGCTTTCCACGCCAGCGAACTTGATGGAGGACTGGGCATGGGCTCGGTCTAAGGTCGAAAGATGCATTGCGGAGATGATGAGCAGGGCCGCAATGTTTTGGCTGGCTCGTTTGCGACGAAAAGTTAGATGCCGCATTGTACATTTTCGAAACCGGTTCATAAAATACCCAAGAATTGGATGGTTCAAAAGTGCTCTCTGCTTTTTTAAAGCCATTTCAATGACAGAAACAGAACCACAAAATTAATGACAAAGGCGGCGCCGGTGATAATGATCAGGCCAGTTGCGAGCACCTTATCGGTCAAATTTTCTGGCTTCAATTCGCGATAGCCCAAAAGGCTTGCAGAAAGATATCCAGCAATGAATCCGCCCAAATGGGCGAGGTTGTCGACTTGCGGGACCAGAAAACCATAAATGAATAGCACAATCGCCCAGGTCATGATTTGTGGGTAAACAACCTGTCGGAAAATGCCGCCGCGCGCGCGGCCATAATAAATTAATGCCGCCAGCAATCCGAAAATGGCGCCCGAGGCGCCCACCGTCAACTGCGTACCGCGAAGTGTGGTCAAGAGAAAACCTGCGACCCCAGAAACCAGAAAGATGATGATCAATCGGGAGCTCCCGAAGAACTCCTCCACCATCGGGCCGATCTGCCGCACCCATAGCATATTAAAAAAGATGTGGAGAATACTGCCATGGAGAAAAATCGCAGTAATCACGGTCCAATAGCGGCCGAAATAGATCGGATAGCTGCCAGATGCCCCCATGAGCAGAATGCTCCGCTGGCTTGGCCCCAGAAAGGAGAGAATGCCTGGTTGCTGGAAAATTCCCTTCACATCGATCAGCAGGCTGACCACGTAAAGTGCAGCACAAACGTAGATCACCGCCGTGGTGAAGTCGAAATTCCCTCGGAAAAGCCGCTGTACCCCAGCCAGCAGGCCAATTTTCCCCGGATTTTTCAACCCACAATGAATGCATTCCGAAGCATCGCTGCTGATCAGTTTCCCACAATTGGGACAGAGAATGGCTTTTTTAATTTGTCCCATGGTCCAGGTCCCAGATTAATTCCGGCTCAATTGGGATAGCTTGTAAACCACAAAGGTCCCATGTCGTTCATCGTAATTGACGATCGCCAGCCGATCATCCTCATAGCTCCATTCGCTGACCGGGGGCACATTGGCAGCATAAACCACATGATCGATCCGCTTTTGCACCACAACCCGATGAAACGCCAGGCGAGAGACCTCCAGGGTCCACAATAATTTCGCCACCAGCCAGGAGCCGATCATGAACAGAAAAAATTTATGTTTTTTATCCCTCATGCTCATTCGCTCAAATGATCCCAAGATGATTCGTAGCGATCCAATTATACAAAATATTTGCATAACAATCAACCTTTTTGTTCAAATTGGCGAATATGGCGTGGAGCAATATCCCGATGCAAACAACTTTTTCGGATCGTGCGGTAATCCATCAGGATGATCGGTCAATGACAAATGAAATAGACAAGTTCAGATCGTTCTCGAATTCGCCTGACGAAGGTGATGCCCTCCGATGGACTCGAATATGAGTTTGCATAAGGAGAGTTGTGCTTGATAAGTCATGGGGGAACGATGGGGGGATTGCGTTCTGGTCGATTGGTCACCCCTGCATGAAGTGGGCTCACTGGCTGCTGGTTAAAAAAAAAGCCGCTCGCCTTTTTCAGGCTAAGCGGCATCTATATTATGAGGTCCACCATGAAACACGGCTCAAGATAACAAAATAAATTGAACATGTCAAGAAAAATTTTAAAAATTTTCGCACTGATTCCATCGCAAACTGATTGGCGGAACTGATTCCATCGCTCCCAGCGATGGAATCAGTTAAAGTAAAGAGGATGCTTCAGCATCCTTGCACATCTTAGCCCCGTCCCTCGGGGCGGGGCGAATTGTGGCCAGGTTACCAACCTGGCCTACAAGGCGAAGGGCCAGGTTACCAATTTGGCATACAAGATAAGTAGAGAGCTGGATTCCTGCGTTCGAAGGAATAAACCTTAGTAACCCTGGCATCACAGCATCTTTTAACCTTATTAGCTTATTGGGTTGATTGCTTCGTTCATTAAGGCCATCAGAACTGATTCCATCGCTCCCAGCGATGGAATCAGTTAAAGTTGCCAACCTGCCCTACAGGCGCTCCAGCAAGAACAATAGCTCCGCCGCATCGACGTACAATAGTGCTGGGTCGGCCGCCAGTTGGGGATCGCGGGAGCCGCGCAGGATGGCTTTCAGCTTGGGAATTAATGCCTGCAAATAAGGATTAATATGGGGATTCTCCCCAAGTTGCGTCAGCACCATCGCCATTTCCCCTGTTTTATTTTCCTTCATTGCCTGATAGAATATCGCGCACAGCCTGCCGCCTGGATCGTGATTCTCCCCGCCCGCGCGACGATAGGCGAGATAAAGTTGAATCGCCTGCTCCCGCGCCGCAGCCGCTGCGCCGGAATTGCCCACGGCTTGCTCGATCTTGTACAAGATGGAATAGGCTGTTGCTGATTCAAAAGCAAGTCCAAACTGTTTAAAGCATTCAATGGCGCGCAGGATCTCCTGGAGGGCGTCATCGTAGCGCTGGAGCTTGATGAAGGTATCGGCCAGATTGCTGCGCGCTACGCCTTCCTTTGCCTGATCTCCGATCTCGACATATTTATCCGCAGCCTGGCGGTAGAACACCACGGCCTCTTCCAGCCGGCCCATTTTCTGGTAAAGGTTGCCCAGTTGAGTCAAACTGCTCGCCTCGCCTGCGGGATTTTTTTGCTGAGTTTCAATTTGCAGGGATTGCCGATACGCTCCCTCCGCGGCTTCCCACTCGCCCGCTTTTTCATGCACCATGCCGATCTGATGCAAGTAAGCGGCGACCGACGCGGGCTCGTTCAGCTCTTCGAAAATCTGGAGCGCTTCCTGGTAAGCCTGGAGCGCGGCGCCATAGTCCCCCTGAACCAGGCGAACTGTGCCCAGTTGGCCTTTGCCAACAGCGACTTGGCGATCATCTTTCAGCTTTTCTGCTCGTTTTATATTTTCTTCATAGGTTGCGGCCGCTTCATCCAGCCGACCCAGAGAAAGCAGACAATCGCCCTGCTCGGCCAGCGAGGCCGATGCCATTCCTGCCGCACTTTCATTTCCCTGCTCCGCCAGGCGTTGAAACCGTCGGTAGGCTTCGGCAATGGGCTCGAGCGCGGCTTCGCTGGCGCCGCCCCTTTTCAATACCCGCCCCAGCAGAAAATGCGCGATTGCAATGTCATAAGCCGCCTCCGAATAAGCCGTTTCGCCTGCCTGCAGCGATTTATCCAGCAGCGCCTGGGCTTCCTGGTAGGCCTGCTGGAAATTGCCGCTGCCCAGCAGCCGCTCGATCTGCGCACTGGCGGATACAAATCGATTATGATTCCACCCACCCAATGCGGCTAATTTTTTCGCCTCGGTCTCCCGAATCGCCACGACCCGCGCCAGCAGGTGCGCTTTGCCCAATTGAGCGATCAATTGTTCCAGCCTGGTTGCCAGAGCCACGGTCGTTTCGGGATCGCCCTGGGCCTGAATCAACTCCAGCATGCGCATCAGGTTGGGCAACTCAAACGTCGCTAAATTGAGCGCAAGCTTTGCATCTTTAGATAGCTGTTGATATAAAAAATTGGTCAACTGCTGCATGTTTTCCACCCAGCGCGCCTGGCTGGCGGTTAGCGTCGGCTCGTCCAGTTGCTGCCACAGGTAGGGGCACAGGCCGGGATCAAAGCGCAGGAAGCCATAAGGCAAAATTTCAGCCAGCCCCATGGCGGTCAATTCACCGACCAGCAGGCCTCTTTCATCGTCGTTTAATTCCAACACATCAGCCAACGCAATCAAATTCGCACCGCCCTGGAACACGCCCAGCGGCTTGATTTTCTCCCGCATGGCGGGTGAGAGCCGTCGCAGGGATAGCTCCACGCTGGCGAACAGGGAGCGCTCCCGCTCATTGGGGTATTTTTTATGCAGCTCGGCCATGAGCTGGCTCAGGCGCTCGGTGGTCTGTCCCACGCCGAACTGGCTGAGATAGGGCGCCAACAGCACCAGGCTGCGGGCGTGGCAGTTCACCGCCTCCACCAGCGCCTCGATCTCGGGCTGGGTATTGCCCTGCTCATCCTCCCTGGGCGTCAGGCCCAGGCTGGTCATGGTCTTCTGCACCAGTTCAATGGCGTCGGTTCGGGTCAATCGGCCGAGCCGCACGTGCTGGAGCGCGCCATTGAACGGTTTGGGCAATGCCTCGCGGCTGGTGAACAGCAGTCGGGTATCGGCCACGGCCATCAATTTCTGGCACAGCTTGAAAAAGATCGCCAGTGTCTCAGGCTCGAAGCGGGCGATCTCCTGCGGCTGGCCCGCGGTGGCCTGGGCCGGCGGCAGGATCACCTCCAGGTTATCCAGCAAAATCAGGGTCCGCTCATCCCGCAGCGCCCGCTCGATGGGCTGGAGCGCCTTGTCCAGCACCTCGGCATCGGAGCTGGCCAGCTCGGCCACGCTGTAACTGGGCAGCAACTGCCGCCCGATCTGATCGACCACGGCGCGCACGTCATAAATATGTTCCAGCGAGACAAAGGCGACGCGCTGAAAACGCCGGCTGCGCACCAGCCAGCGGGCCAGCTCCGCAGCCAGCGTGGTCTTGCCCTCGCCGCCCTGGCCGCAGATCACGGCGTAGCGCTCGCGCTCCAGCAATCGCTCCAGCTTGAGCAGCTCTTTGCTGCGGCCGATGAACGTATGTTTGGGCGTTTCGGGCAATGCGCCGAAGCGCCGCTGTTGAGCTTGTTGATCGATTTCGATGATCGGCCGTGACGGCACACGGGTCAGCAGTTGCAGGTCCTCCTGTTCCTGATAGAGCACGGGCACGAACCAGTCCTGCAAGTAGAGCCTGCCTGCGCCGAAAATTTTGAGCCGAAAGCTATCGTCCTTCAGCGCCCGCTGTCCCGAGAGCATGGCCTCGCCCACCCGCGTGCCCTGTGCCAGGGTCTGATAAAAATGGGTGACGAAACGCCTGGCGGTCTCCACCAGCACGGTGTAGTTCATTGCCACCACCGAGGCAACGCCCTCGTCCAGCAGCGCGGCAGCCACCGAGGCGGTCGGGTCCTGCTCGGCTTTGGCGGATTGGCAGGCTTCGAGAAAGAACAGCGGGATGCGATGGTCGCGGATCACTTCGGCTATTTTTGTGGCGTCGATGATCTTGGAGCGCCGTTTTTCCAGCTTATCGGCATCGGCCGGGTCTTCGAAGCAGAGCCCGCCCAGTCCCAGGTCTTTGCGGTACACGCCATGGCCGTCGAAATGCACCACGTGGTAGGGCGTACCTGCCTGCCGCGCCCGCTGCAATTCCTCGGACAGGGCAGGGAAGGTCGGCGGCGAGAGCACGGTCAGCTCGGCCAGCTCGCCGAGGGTTTCCAGCGCAGCGACCAGCGGCAGCGCGCTGACGCGGTGGTCGATGTAGCCCGCCCGCTCGTCCTCAGGTCGGGGACTGACCAGCAGGATGCGGATCGGCGGCTCCGCCACGGTGCCTTCGAGGGAGCGGCGATTGGGCAGGCGGCGGCGCACCAGCACGGGTTTGGCGCCGTGGAACAGGTAGCCCTTGCCATCGTGCAGCAGCTCCCAGGGCAAACTGAGCAATAAGGTGGCGGCTTCGTTGGCGAGCCGTTGTCGCTCCTGTTCCGCGCCCTCGGCCAGTTGGGAGTCCACAAAAATGGTGAAACGACGGGCAGCCTTGCCTGTGGCGCTGCGCCAGGCGATCAGCACCTCCATCACCCGCTTGTTCTGCAAGATCGCCTCGTAAATGGCGTTGCCCCAGATCGGCAATTGCCTCTCGATTTTTTCCGCCCGAAGCTTGAAGGGTCCCACGGGCCAGCTATAATAGCGCTCCAGGTACCAGCTCAAATCATCGGTCTCGATTGCGCCCAGCGGCGAGGTGAAGATGAAGCGGCCTGCGCTGGTGACCTCGCGTTTGGATTTATCCGCAGGGAGGTAGGTCAATTTTGCCGTTGCCTGCGCCCGTCGCTTGCCGTCTGTTTCCACGATGCAGGGATCGGTCAATTCCAGCACCAGCTCTTCGAGCGGTTCGGTCGTGGGTCGCAGCATGGGCTGGGCGTCTTCGGGCAGACGCAGGCCTAATGCGGCCAGCAGATGCGGCATGGCTTCGCTGATGCCGCCTGGGCCGAGCTGGATTTTCAGCCCCACGGGCTCGGTCTCGAAATACAATCCCATCGCGCCAGGCTCGACGCCTTCCAGCAGCAGGGGAATAATTTTGAAATCATCGCCTCGTTTCTTTTGAATTTTTCTGGCAAATTGAACCTCTTTCAACACCCAGGGGGAATTGAACGTATTGGGGCTGAGCACGAGAATGAAGGTGCGGGCGTTCTGAATCGCCCGTTCGGTCTCGGGCTGCAATGGGTCACCAGGGGCCAATTCTCTCGAATCGACCCAGGTCGTCAGTCCTTGAATCTCCAGCGATTTGCGGAGGGCTTGAACAAACGCATCGTCTTTGGTGCTGTGCGAGATGAAGATGTGATTGGGCATAAGGGACTCCTTTTCAATATTGATTCCATTGCGAACTGATTCCATCGCTCCCAGCGATGGAATCAGTTAAAGTTGCCAACCTGGCCTACAGGCGACGGGCCAGGTTACCAATCTGGCGTACAAGATAAGTAGAGAGCTGGATTCCTGCGTTCGAAGGAATAAACCTTAGTAACCCTGGCATCACAGCATCTTTTAACCTTATTAGCTTATTGAGTTGATTTCTTCGTTCATTAAGGCAATCAGAACTGATTCCATCGCTCCAAGCGATGGAATCAGTTAAAGTTACCAACCTGGCCTACAGGCGCACATCAGTTTCAAACAAATATAATTCCTTTGATTCAAAATATCAACGCATTTTTTTTGTTTCCTGAGTAAATTTTTTTAATAGGCGAAAATATTCATGGCTATTGAATAGATTGAGATGATGTTCGAGAGCGATGAGCGATCTTTTAGTCATTTGCAAAGATATTAAAGCGAGAAATTTTTGAGGGCGGAAAATTTTTTATTGTATAGCAAGCAAAAACTTATTATCTTCTTGCCGACGCCTGCACCTCTGAGCTGATGGCTGAATCAGGCTGCTTCCATCTATAAATTGCCATCGCCTGGCGCGATTGAATCCGTTTGTCTCACCACTTTAAATGGGAGGCTGTGCCATGAATAAAAAAAATTATATCATCCTTTGCCTGGTGCTGGGCTTATTCATTCCAGCGGCTGCCTTTGGCTGGGGATCGGCCACGCACGCCTATCTGGCGGATCAACTGGGAAAAAGCTCAAACTATTTGAATCAACAAGAAATTTATGGGGCCATGGTGCCGGACTTCTACAAAATGGTCATCGGCAGGCCTTATTACCACTATTTGGATTCAGTGACGCATATTCAATTCGAGCGCGTGGTAAGCCGGGCTACCACGTCGGCTCTGAAATCGTTTGCCTACGGCTACGCCAGTCACAATGAAGTATGGGGTGCGGATTTTACCGCGCATCACGAAGGCCGAACCACGCCTGGCATGGGCTACATCCTTGCTCAAGTCGCTCTATTGAAGCCGATGTTCGCGGATTCCATCGAGCAGGTTTTGCTCAACAACCAGCTCGATCCGGATCAAGCTCACGAGATCGCGGTCGAATTTGGGCCGTCCATCGCCCATGTGGCTGCGGAGATCGCAGTGGATCTGCTCATCAAACGCGCCGAGGATCCTCAGATCGGACAAAAGATCAGTCAGGCCGGTCTGGCTCGCTCATCAGGGGTGCCAGCGCTGCTGGTGTCGGCTTATGCTTCGGATCTGGCTCGGGAGTATCGGATGAACATTTTGAAAGCATCGGCCATTCTCATCAGCGCGGAACAAGCGTTTCGCGCCTATGTCAGCTATTACGGCTATGTCTTCTCGAAGCCTGAGCCGGAAGCCATCCAGCTTCTGGCCAATTATGCTGCGGACCTGGCGGAACTGTTTATCAAATTAGAAAAGAATCTGGACATCGATGTCCCCTCCAGCACCGTGGAAGCGCTATTGCAGGAGACAATGAAACTAATAGAGCCGAGCTATGCCGGCGAGATCGCAGCGACCCTGGATTATCTGAAGAACCAATGCCCGCTGCCTTATGGGTCAGAGCCTAATTATGCTGTTGAATCGATCTCTGGCGTTGGGCAAGAACACGGCATTGTCACGCCTCCGCTGAGATTTTCGCTGGGACAAAATCAACCCAATCCATTCAATCCACTCACAACCATTGAATATTCGCTGGCCAACGATGGGCCGGTCAGGATCACGGTCTATAATAGCATCGGTCAGCTCGTTGCTGTCTTGGTCGATGAGTTTCAATCAAAAGGTATTCACAGAGTGGAATGGAATGCGCTTCATCAGCCAAGCGGCCTGTATATCTATCGCCTGGAAACCGATGGATTCAGCGCGACGAAAAAGATGTTCTTGCAGAAATAGATCATCGCATTCATAGAAAACTATCCGAAGCTTGTGAACCTGCGCAAGCTTTTCGCGGCCGGACGGGCTGATTCCAATATTTGATATTTTATCCTTGCTTTTATGATGCAAGAGTTTTATCTTTGACCCGAATATCTAAATTGAAGCGACCTGATCTAAGAGATAATTGTTGAGGCAGGGATCAGAGCGGACCTTCGAGCTCTCAATGATCAGCCTGAATCATTTGCTTTGTGATTTGAATGGTATCTTTGTGGGCTACTTGTGCGCTTAGATTTTGGACAGGGGATTGGAACTTACACGGAGATGGATATTTTCAGATGCCCAAGACCCGTATGAAAATGCACCAAAAGCGATTTTTATTCTTTTAATTTCGTGTCAGTCCGTGCATTTCTTGGGCAAAGCGCTTTCATCTTCCATCCCATGGTTGCTGAACGGTTGTCGAGTTCGATTATAAGATGTGATTCGAATCTTCCGCTTATTTGAGATTGAAACAGCTCATGAACGAAATAGAATCATTGCAGAGAAAGATTCAAGAATTAACCAGTTTAATTGATGTCAGCGCAATCATCAGCTCCACATTGGATCTGGAGGAGTTGATGAACCTGGTCATGGAGAAGGCTCAGGCTGTGATGAATGCCGAAGCCAGCTCCGTGATGCTGCTCAATGAAGAAACAGGTGAGCTGGAATGTGAGATTGCGCTGGGCACGGTTCAGGAGAAAATAAAGGATAAAATTCATTTAAAATTGGGTCAGGGGATTGCGGGCTGGGTGGCCCAAAGTGGGCAAGCTATCATCGTTCCTGATGTGGATCAAGATCACCGATTCTATTCGGATATTGACAATTCGACCGGTTTTAAAACCAGGTCAATCTTAGCCGCGCCGCTAAAGGTCAAAGACAAAGTCATTGGCGTCGCCGAGGTCATCAATCGTCGCGATGCCCAGCCGTTCACTGAAGATAATCTTGCGCTATTTACCACCTTTTGCCGGCAGGTCGCGCTCGCCATCGAGAACGCCCGGATGCACCGCTATATGCTGGAACAGCAGCGGCTGCAGCAGCAGTTGGAATCCGCGCATAGCATCCAACAAAGCTTTATGCCTCAGAGCTATCCCCACGCGGCTGGCGATAAATTTCTGCTTTATGCAAGGAATATCCCGGCCGCATCGGTCGGTGGCGATCTGTTCGATTTCATCCCTATCGATTCGGATCATTTAGGGCTGGTGATTGGCGATGTTTCTGGAAAAGGGATTCCAGCCGCGCTCTATATGGCGCGATTGATCAGCGATCTGCGCTATTATTGCCTGATCGAGCCGCAACCCAAGGCATTGATGAGCAGGATCAATCGCATCCTCTCCGAGCGCAGCCATCAGGGCATGTTTGTCAGCCTCATTTTTATGCTTTTGAACACCGCGACTGGCGAACTGACGATCAGCAATGGTGGTCATTTGCCGCCATTGTGGTATCGGAAACGGGAGGATCGCTGCATTGCCATCAATGGCGCGACTGGGATCCCGTTGGGGATCTTCGCCCAGGCTGAATTCCAACAGGAGCGAATCCAATTGCAGCCTGGGGACCATATTTTGTTGTACACGGATGGAGTGACAGAAGCCAGAAACCCGCGGGGCAAAATGTTTTCGGCGAAGCGATTGGCGGAGATCGCGGATCAGCACTGGCCCCATCCCCAGCAACTCATCGAAACGGTGATCGGACAGATTAAAAGATATTGTCGCAATGCCCAGCAGCACGACGATATTACGCTGCTGGCCGTGAAATGGCAATAGGCCATCATTTGGTCCCGTATCGAAAGCAAATAATTGGTTCTATCTTCGATCATTTGCATCAATGGTCGCTCTCGGAAATCCCGATCCTTTTTCCGCCAGCCGATGGAGATGCGTGGACGGCATTTGGTTTCGTCAGAGGTCCGTGCTGAAAAACCGAATAGCAATCATCTATCGCCTTGAATTCGGCCTGATCAGAAAGATTGCAGATGTCGATACCTGGCCGGTCTCAGGAGGATTGGGCAACAGCATTGAGGAATTACTGCAATGGCACAAGAGATCGAGATCAAAATACCATCTGATCCGAAATTTTTAAAGATCATTCGGGCGGCCGTGGGACATATCTGCGAAACCATGGGGTTCAGTTCGGATGAGAGCAATAATATCACCCTGGCAGTGGATGAGGCGTGCAGCAATATCATCAAGCATGCTTACGGGGGAGCTGCGGATCAGCCGATTCATGTGATCTGTTCCGTGCATCCAGATCGGGTGGAGATTTTATTGAGAGATGCGGGAAAAACGGTCAGCGCGGAGGCGATTAAATCGCGAGAACTGGATGATATTCGGCCCGGCGGCCTGGGCGTGCATCTAATCAGAAGTGTGATGGATGTTGTGAAATATGTGCATCAGCCAGGGCAAGGGAATTTGCTGCAACTGGTGAAATTTATTCAGCGGAAAGAATAGGAGCGGACTTGGAGATAACGATTGAACGAGGTCGGAATTACGCAGTGATCAATGTGAGCGGGGATATCGATCTTTATACCTCGCCGCAGTTGCGCCAGGAGATGCTGAAGCTGGCCAACAAAAAGAATATGGTGTTACTGGTGAATTTTCGGAATGTCACCTATATGGACAGTTCTGGTGTGGCGACGCTGGTGGAGGCGTTGCAGTTGACGAAGAAAAATGGGGGAAAATTGCGGCTTTTTCATCTGGCTCAGCCGATAAAGGATCTGTTCGAATTGAGCCGGCTCGATCGGGTGTTCGATGTGTATGAGAACGAACAGCAGGCGCGAGAGGGGATTTAGCGATTTGCGGTTTGCATTCTAAGAGATGGTGAGCCACATCATGGCCTGGCCAGGTCGCCGAGCGCATTATTGCGCGAGACGCGATGCGGCTGGGTCAATGATCAAGCGAAAAAGATTGAAATGGTATGTGAGGAAATGACGTTATCATGAAGCTGGTGAGACAAAGCTTGGGTTCGCTGGGCCGAACTTTTATCGGGTACCTGGTTCATGTTTCGCGAATGGTGGGGCTGACCAAAGACGCGCTATTTTGGACCTTTATCGCGCCATGGAAGGGACGCGCAGGTATCCGCTGGAAGAGCACCATCCATCAGATGGTGCTAATCGGCTTCAATTCCATCCCCATCGTGGCGACGATCTGCTTCTTTGTTGGATTGATTATGGCGATGCAGGCCGCCTATCAATTGGAGCGTTTCGGCGCCTCGATTTATGTCGCGGATCTGGTGGGAGTGGCCATGACGCGGGAATTGGGGCCATTATTGACCGCCATCATCATCGCTGGCCGAAGTGGTTCGGCCATCGCTGCAGAGATCGGCACCATGAAAGTGAACGAAGAGATCGATGCGCTGCAGACCATGGGCCTGAACCCGGTCCGATTCCTGGTCGTCCCTCGGCTATTGGCATTGTTGATGGTTTTGCCATGTCTCACCATCATCGCTGATCTGGTCGGCATCCTTGGGGGATTCTTTCTGGCGATATTCAATTTGAAAATTTCGTTCATTCGCTATTTTCACCAGACGGCGGACGCGCTGGTGATGAAAGATCTCATCACTGGGTTGATTAAGACGATCTTCTTCGCCGTCATTATCGCCCAGGTGGGCGCATATCAGGGCTTTATCGTTGAAGGCGGTGCTGAAGGGGTCGGAAAATCGACAACCGCCTCGGTGGTCACCTCGATATTTTTGATCATTGTGGCCGATTTGATCATGACGATGATTTTTTATTCGACATTGTAGTGGTGCTGATAAACGGCGCAGCAATCCCAAAGCGAAATTCTCAGCAAAATTTTTGGTTGTCGTCAGAGAAACTGCCGCTGTCCGACAGAGTTTTAAAATGGTCAGTTGATTGTATAGATAAAAAAGTCATGTTTTAAAATCGATCGATGAAGTTGACTCCGATTATCAAAATTGAAAATTTAGAGACCTATTATGGAACCCGAAAAGTGCTGGATGGCATCAATCTGGAAATAATGCCGGGCGAGACCATGGCCATTTTGGGGCGATCGGGTTGTGGCAAGAGCACGCTCTTGCGGCATTTGATCGGTCTATCGCGGCCCAGCGCTGGGAAGATCTATATCAAAGGGCAGGACTTAACCTCGCTTTCTGAAGAAGAATGGTTGCCGATCCGGCGCAAGATCGGGATGCTGTTTCAGGGAGCTGCATTGTTCAATTCGATGACCGTTGGCGATAATGTGGCGCTACCGCTGCGCGAGCATACGGCGCTGGAGGAATCGACCATCAAGATCATGACGCGGATGAAGCTGGATCAGGTTGGTCTGGCTGGATTTGAGGATTTTATGCCAGCCCAGTTATCGGGCGGGATGAAGAAACGGGCAGCGTTGGCGCGGGCCATCGCCATGGACCCGGACATCTTGTTCTGCGATGAACCCTCGGCCGGCCTTGATCCGATTGTTGCGGTCGGCATCGATCATCTGATCTTGAAATTGAAAAAAGCGTTTCGTATGACCATCGTGGTGGTTACCCATGAATTGGCATCGGTGTTCCTTATTGCCGATCGCGTGGCCTTATTAGATGGTGGTCGCATCATTGCCCTGGGAACCGTGGAAGAGTTGAAACAATCTGACAATGAAAAGGTTCAACAGTTCTTCAATCGCATCCCTGATCCGGAAAAGATTGACCGGGAAAGCTATTTGAATTCTTTGATCGAATAATGGTGGGAAATGGATTATCGCTCCAACGAAATAAAGGCTGGATGTCTGGTCATTGCTGGCATCGTGTTGCTGGTCACTTTCCTCATTCTAATTTCTGGCCTGGACCTGTTTAAGCACAAGCATATTTATTATGCGCAATTCAAATATACCAGTGGTGTTGAGGTTGGATCGCTGGTCCGCTATGGTGGAATGGAGGTCGGTCGTGTCAAAAAGGTATCGATCGCACCGAATGACAATACGCTGATCCAATTCGAGCTCGAGATTGGCGCTGATGTGCCAGTGAAGCGCAATTCGCAGGCGTTCATCACCTCGATCGGCATTATGGGGGAAGAATATATCGAAATTACCACGGGCTCGCTTGATGCGCCGATATTACCCCCCGGCAGTTTGCTCAATTGCAAGGATGTCACTCCGCTGATGATGTTGACCGATAGTTTTGATCAATTGAGCGAAAAACTCTCGGTGACCATCGATCATTTGAATCAGATCTTAGGCAGGGAAAATCAAAGTCAAATTCAGCAGTTGCTTGTCAATTTGAATCGGTTATTAGAGGACAATCAGCGGGCGATCGGAGCGCTCATGACGAATTCATCCAATGTCGTAGCCAATTTGAGCCATCTGAGCAGCCAGTTGGACACCCTGCTGGTTGAGAATCGGGATAGTATTTCGCGCTCTATCCAACAATTAGAATCGACATTGCAACAGACCCAGCAATTGATGCAGACCATGCAGCAGACTCTGGCCAATGCAGATCAAATGTTGACGATGCAGGCTAGCAATTACGATCAGATCATGGATAACCTGCAACGCACCAGTCAAAATTTGAATGAATTTTCCCGGGCAATCAAAGAACGTCCTTGGAGCCTGATCCGCAAGTCAGCCCCAGCGGAGCGGGAGTTCGGAAAGCAGTGAACTGATAGCGTAACAGGTGCCGGCGCTATAGCCAGAAAAATAACCAGGCTGGAACTTGGATGTCGAGAACAGCGAGATCAATGGTCCTCGTATTGGCACGGCATCTGAAAATAGAATGATTCAAAATAATGAAATTGATTGTTTCGAGCGAATCGAGCAATCTCAATTTTACTGAGCAGCAAAGGATTGCTTGGCGCTTCGCTATTCCAAATGACTCGGTTTTTGCTTTTTGGCAGGGCCCAAAATCAATAAAAGGAAATGAGAATCGTTATGAGCAAGAGAATTTCTGTGATCGCCTTATTATGGGCAGTGCTCTATGGTTGTTCCGGGACAATTCCAGATATCCATTATTACCTGATCGATTACGAAGTGGCGGGCTCGACGGATCGATCGGAGCCCGTGCATCGAGTGGTTCTGGGCGTCAGTCCATTCGACGCCGCGCCGCTCTACCAGGAGGAGCGGCTCGTCTATCGCGATTCGCCGTACGAGGGGAAATATTATCACTATCATCGATGGGTGAGCAGACCCACCCTGATGATTACGGAGAAAACGATTGAACATTTGCGCGCCGCAAAGCTCTTTACGCAGGTGGTTCCATTCCCGAAGTACTCTCAGGTGGATTATCTGTTACAAGGCACGATCAAGGCGCTGGAGGAGTGGGATGAGGGGAATCAATGGTACGCTCGGGTGCAGATCGCCTTTGAATTGGTAGATCCAAAGAGCAAACAGCTCTCCTGGCATACCGTGATCGAACAGAAAGTGCCAGCTCAGCAAAAAACGCCAGGCGAAATTGTCAAAGCGATCAATATTGGCGTTCAGCGATGCCTTAACGAATTAGAGAAGCAATTGAACGCTCATTTTCTGAATTAAAAAGTTACATGGATAAAAAAACTGCTTGACAAAGAACATTTTTTTTTGTATAATAAGCCGAATTTATGGAAGGGCTTCCATCAATTTGGAGCAGGGAAATGAGCGTCACCATTTACGACGTAGCCCAAAGAGCGGGTGTCGGCATTGGCACGGTGTCCCGTGTGATTAATAACAGCCCTCAGATTTCCCCCAGTACCCGTGCCAAGGTCCTGCGAGTCATCAACGAACTCAAATATCAACCCTCAGCCATGGCGCGCAGCCTTGCCCGCAAGAAGTCTAATATCATCGCATGTGTTGTCCCTCGCTTCACAGGTTACTTCTACTTCGAGGTGCTGAACGGCGTTCAGCAAGCCCTCAGTCAAGCCGGTTACGATCTCATACTTTACAATATCGATAAACTCGAGAAGAAAGAGGAAATTCTCAAACGAACGCTTCGAGAACGAAAGGTCGATGGTGTGCTATTGATCTCTCTGCCAATTCCTGATAAATTGGCAGTCAGATTTATCGAATCCAAATTGCCACTTGTATTGGTGGATAGCTTTCATGACAGGCTGGATTTTATCACCGTTGAGAACAAAGAGGGCGCGTTTCTCGCTACCGAGCATCTGATTCGGCTGGGCCATCGCAGAATCGGCATGATCAATGGTTGTCTCAGCAGTACCCCTGCGATGCAGCGATTGGCAGGGTTCAAGGCGGCTCTCGAGCGTTATCAGATTGCTCAGGATGAAGCGCTCATTGTCAACGTCGATTCCAATGGCGATCCAGAAATTCTCTACAATGACGGATTCAACAAATTGGCAGGCTATTGGGGGATGAATCGGCTGCTGAATATGGGTAGCCATCGGCCCAGCGCAGTGTTCATCTCCAGCGATATTCAGGCAGCCGGCGCGATCAGGGCTGTGAAGGAGCATAATCTGAAAGTGCCAGATGAGCTGGCGATCATCGGATTCGATGATATCGAGTTGTCCGAGTATTTGGGACTGACCACAATCCATCAACCGATGTATGAGATGGGTACGCTGGCGGCTGAGCGGTTGATCTCGAAAATCGATGGCAAAGTAACCGATCATTTTCGAATGACTTTTCCAACGAAACTGGTGATCCGCGATACCTGCGGAGCGGATCATTCCGCCTGAGCGTTTGCATACGATATTGGGTTCTGCTTGAAAGGGAAATGATCTCCGCGAATCGGTTTCGATCTGAACATGGGCTTGATCTGATAGTATTCATAGAATAACAATTATCGCTGGGTAATGCAAAAGCCAGATCTAAAATTTCGATCGTTAGCAATCTTGCTGCTCATGGGGAGCGTCATCATTGGTTTTCTCCACTGTGATCGGAGCAATCGCCGCACCGAGACACTGGCCGTTATTGGCAGCCAGGTGATCGATCGCGAATATTTCATCAAGCGATATAAGCAATTCAAAGAGAAGACTGGCACATCGGATACTGGATTAGCCCGACGCAGCGTGCTCGACAATCTGATCGCTGAGGCCCTGTTCATCTGGGAAGCCCGCAACAGGCACTACGATACGGATCCAGTTGGTCAGCATGAGTTGGAACGGATCAAAATTCAGCATCTTCTGAATGCTTATCATCGCCAATATATTTCTGATCAGATCAAGGTGTCGGAAAACGAACTGATCCAACTGTTCGTGAATTTGAACACGCGGCTGAAAGCCAGGCATCTCTATGCCCCCACCAAATCCGAAGCGGATTCACTCTATCGTTTATTGAAGCAAGGGGCTGATTTCGAGGCGATTGCGAGAAGCCGCTTCCAGGATCCTGTGCTCAGAGCATCCGGTGGATTGTTGGGCTATTTTACCGTGGATGAAATGGATCCCGCCTTTGAAGAAGCTGCTTATGCCTTGAAGATCGGTGAGATCTCGCCTCCGGTTCGGACCAATGATGGGTATAGCATCATTCGGTTAGAAGATCGGATCACCAAGCCGCTGCTCACAGAAACGGAATTCGCCAAGCACCGCTCCAAGCTGGAAACCTACTGGAGAAAAAGAAAGCTTTACAAGACGACCCAGCGCCATGTGGATTCGCTTCGGCAGGTATTGCAGATCTCGTTTAATGATCCAGTGGTGCATGAGCTATTTCAGTTATTGAAGGATACCCCGCAGACCGACATCCTGCCAGATTTTCATCCCATTGACGAAAGTGTGCCTCAGTTGAAAAATCAGGTTCTCGCCTATTCGAAGCGTGGCAACTGGACGGTTGCGGATTTTCATCGAGCAGCCCAATTCACTTCAGCTCAGGAGCGGAATTGGATTCGCTCGGAGGAAGCTCTAAAGGATTTTGTTGCTGGCTTGATGGTTCGATCTTATATTTTGGATCGAGCGAAGAAGCGCAATTTGCATAAGACGCGAGAATATCGGCAGCGTGTGGCGGAGGATTTTGAGACTGCGCTGCTGGAGCGGTTCGAACAAGAGCTGTACCATCGCTTTGAGATCCCAGAGGATACGTTGCGGCATTATTACGATGAAGCGCCAGATCGTTTCGCCGAGCCGCCTCGGGTTCAGTTGCAGATGATCCAGCATTCGAGCCGGGAAATGATCGATCAAATTGTGCAGTTACTCAAACGCGGTCGCGCTTTTGAAGATCTGGCACGTCAATATTCAGAGGATCGAACCACGGCGGAACGGGGCGGGGATCTGGGTTATTTGGGCCCCAACGATCTTGGTGCCTGGTCGAAGCAGGTGCTTGCCATGAAAATTGGAGAATGGATCGGTCCGCTGGAGCTCAATTCTTCTTTTGTTTTGTTGAAATGCGTGGATAAAATTCCTCCGAAAAGCCGAAGCTATGAGCAAGCGAAGTCAGATGTAGAGAGGACAGTTCGGGCGATGATGTGGTTCAGGGTTCGGCAGGCGACGGTCGATTCGCTTCGTGCTCAGGCAAAAGTGATTTCTTATCCGGCAAAATTAATGGAAATAAAAGTAAACTAAGCTGAAGGCAAACTGGCTATGGAACGAAAGAACTATTTCAGCCTCACGTTGATTTTGCTCATTCTCTTCATCAGCTCCAACTTGCTCGGTCAAAATACCGGGAAAATTGTTGGCATGGTGAAGGACGCTGAGACTGGCAGTCCCTTACCTGGGGCAAATGTGCTCATCGAGGGGACGATGCTAGGAGCGGCCACTGACCTGGACGGCCGATTCATCATCATGCGCGTGCCGCCAGGTCGCTATACTCTGGTAGCTAATTTCATCGGCTATCAGCGGATGTCAATACAGAATGTTCAGGTGCTAACGGATTTGACCACTACGGTGAGTTTTGCGCTCAAACCGGAGGCCATTGCAGGGGAGGAGGTTGTCGTGATTGCGGAAGCCCCTGCGATTCGAAAGGATTTGACATCGGTGGAGGCGCGGGTGCAGGCCGAGGACATCAAAAGGATGCCAGTGCAGGAGGTGGGTGACCTGCTCAATATCCAGGCTGGGATCACGCGGGACGCTGGTGGTGCCATTCATATCCGAGGGGGCCGTTCCACCGAAGTGTCGTATATGGTGAACGGCATCAGCATCACCGATGATTTCTCCCGAAGCCAATCGCTGCAGGTGGAAAATGAATCGATTCAGGAGTTGCAGGTCATCAGTGGGACGTTCAATGCCGAGTATGGCAATGCCATGAGCGGGGTGATTAATGTGGTCACCAAAACTGGCAGTGGAAAATTGCAGGGCAATATTGAACTCTGGAGCGGCGATTACGTCAGTGCCCGGAACGATATTTTTTGGAATATCGATGATTATAATCTCACCGATATCTACAACTATCAGGCGACACTATCTGGGCCGATCATGAAAAATAAAATGTCGTTCTTTCTCACTGGCCGGAGATGGCGCAATGACGGGTGGCTTTATGGGCCCAATGCCTATTTACCCCAGGGACGAACCGCCATAGTTGATGGTGATACAATTGCGGTTCGCGGCGATAGCAGCGCTGTGGCAATGAATTACAACGATCGCTGGAGCGGTCAGGCTGCTTTGGAATGGCAGATTGCCACCCCGCTGAAATTTCGGATCGATGCGCTGGGCAGCTTCGAGAAAAAACGCTACTACAATCATTTCTTCAAACTGAATCCCCATGGCGACAAAGGGGACAAGGAGAAAGGGTTCAGTATCATCCCCAAATTTACATATCTGTTAGGCAAGACCACTTATGCTGAACTCACGATGGCTTATCGCTACAACGATCTTATCTCCAAGCTTTACGAACGGTACGATGATCCGCGTTATGTCCACCCAGATTCGCTTAACACCGGGGCCCAGCAATTCGCTAAAGCTGGCACCAATATGGGCTGGTTTGAACGCAGTAGCCTGAGCCGAATCGCCAAGTGGGATCTAACCAGCCAAATCACCAAGAGACATCAGGTGAAATTCGGCGTCGAATTTCAATCGGATAAAGTTTACTACAACGATATCACCCTGATCCCCAAGGTCGATGAAAACGGGATCCAGGTCGAGCCGTTCCAGCCTTATATCGATGATATCTCCACGTTCACGCATAATGAGTTCACTCGGAAACCGTTTAAGTTTGCTGGCTATATCCAGGATAAAATCGAGTATGAAAGCTTGATCATCAATTTGGGTTTACGATACGATTATTTCGATGCCAATGGCAAAATCCCCCGCGATCCTGAGGATCCCAACATTTTCAATCCATTCAAACTGAACAACATCTATCGGGACACCAACGGCAACGGTGTGATCGAGCTTGAGGAGCGCACAGCGGACAATGAACTGACGCTGGCGGAGCGGGAGAAATATTGGTATCGCAATAGCACGCCAAAGACGCAATTGAGCCCTCGGCTTGGCGTTGCCTATCCGATTACCGAGCAGGGTGTCATCCATTTCTCGTTCGGTATTTTCCAACAGGTGCCAGAATACTATCGGCTCTATATTGGCGATCAGATCAAGCTATCCAAATCTGCTGGCACCTATGGACCCTATGGCAATCCTGATTTGAAACCTGAGCGAAATACCATGTATGAGCTTGGCTTGAAGCAGCAGATCGCCGAAAATCTGGTGATCGATGCCACTGGGTTCTATCGGGATATTCGAAACTGGATATCGACGAGTCCGGTGAAGGCGACAATCCTCAGCGGTGTGAATTATGTTGTTTATAATAACCGTGATTTCGCGAATGTCCGCGGCATCACCGTTTCGTTGGACAAGAAATTTAGCGACAATTACGCGTTCACGGTCGATTACACATTTCAAATTGTCGAAGGGACTAATTCAAATCCTGAGGAGGAATTTTACTCGCAACAGGGAGGGGCAGAGCCAACTAAATTCCTGACGCCGTTAGATTGGGATCAGCGGCATACCCTGAATGCCAATTTATTTGTTGGTGGCAATAGTTGGGGTGCAAGTTTTATTTCACGCTTTAACACCGGTCAGCCCTACACGCCTGTATCGGTGACCGCCACGCGAACCGGTCAGAGCATTTTAGCTGGCTTGCCCAATAATAGCCGCAACAAGCCGAACATCTTTACGGTCGATTTCAATATCTATAAGAATTTCACGCTCCGCAATTTGAATGTCCAGTTGTTCATGAAGATTTTCAATTTGTTTGATGCAGAGAATCCGATTGTGGTTTATGGGGATACAGGTCGCCCAGATTATACCTTATTGCTTCTGTCTCAGGCAGCTCAGGCAGATCCGACCTGGTTCGATAATCCATCCTTTTATTCAGAACCTCGTCGGGTTCAAATTGGTACGAGGATCAGTTTTTAACCCAATAAGATAGGTAGCCTGTTATGAATACAGTCAACACTTTTGGTTCTATGACCGCCAGGTTTTTTAAGGCGCTTCTTGTCGTTTTGTTTATGCTTGTGGCAGGGATTACAGAGGCACAGATCCTGAATCATGTCCCTTCCGATAATCGCGCCGATCCCAATTTTCGCCGGCGATCGAATCTGGACGGGAACAATGTTCGGGTCACAATTCATAATTTTGGCGTGAACGGCAATGAGGGCAGCGAGCCAGGGCAGTGGGGGTTCGAATGGCCCAAAAATACCAATCGCACCTATATCTGGTTTGTCTCCATCTGGTTGGGCGGCGAGGTCTATAACGATCTGGGCGAAAAGATCAGTATCGCCGAGGTATCGACCTCGCGGAGCAGCCCGGCCGGTGATCCCTGGAGTTTGCAACCAGTACCTGGATTTCTTAATCCCGATCATCCCAAGAAGGAGCTTGCGCGGAGCGATGATCCGACCTCCTGGCCCCGAGCTGCGGATGGCGGCTGGCGCGATAAGCGCGATGATCCCGTTGATCCCGGCTGGATCGGCTCTTGGAATGGCTTTTTCGGCAAAAACGTATTCAATGCCGACCTGGAGCTATTCTATCGCTGCTCAGATGATCTCTATCGACGTTACAATTATTATCCTGATGACACCGATAAGACTCGCGGCGGTTTGGGATTGCTGATGGATGTCAGAGCCCTGGCCTGGACTCAGATTCTCATCAGCGATGTCACTTTTTTTATCAATGATATTAAAAATGATGGCACCAAACGCGTCGGCAAAACGGTATTCAGCATTTGGGTGGCCGATCTGGTGGGTGGCGATTCCAACGATGATGAGCCGTACGTTGATTTACAGACGAATATCGCCTTCATTACCGACCATGACCGCGTTGGAACCGATCCCTGGGCTGGGGCGTTGGTCGGGCTCGGCTCGATTAAATTTATCGAAACGCCTGGCAATCAGTTCGATGGGATCGATAACGACGGGGATGCGGACCTCCATCCCGCGCTATTAGCTGAAATCGCTGGTAATGCAAATGAACGGATCCCGCATTTCACTGCCAACGACTTCGGTCCGAAACGACTGAAGCCCGGCGATAAGATTGTTCTGATCGATTCGCTGACGTTCGAGCGCCAAATTATTGAATACCCAGCAGGGGGCGGGACCGTAAAAAGCTTGGGTCGCCTGATTTATTTGCCTCCCGAGGGCATCACGGTGGAGGAAGATACGCTGTTTAACTCGATCGATGATGATCTCGATGGTTTGATCGATGAGATGGTGAGCCTGCACCTCCAGCGATTCGATGAAATCACCCAGACAGTCAGGCCAGTGCGATATATCAATTATCTCTCGTTCGCCGTCGGCGATACCATTAAACGCGGCTTTATTGTGCCAGGAAAATTAGCAGAGCAAAATTACGCGAATGTGGCGCCGATGATCGATGAATCGCGGGACGACGGATTCGACAACGATCGCGATTGGAACGTGTTTCAGGACGATTTGGGCATGGATGGAGCGGAAAATACCGGCGATCCCGGCGAAGGTGATGGTCGTCCAACGAGCGGCGCTGGCACAGACCGACCCGGGGAGTCCAATATAGACAAAACCGATGTGAGCGAAACGGATTTGATCGGAATTACCGGGGCGCTGCAATATCCGGCTTTCAGCATCAATTTCTCGACGATCAAAGACGAGGCTTTGATGTTCCGCTACATGAGGCCTGGCTATTTTAGCCTGCCGCGCCGTACGGGTGAGTACGATCTGAACGTTTCTTCCGGGTGGTTCCCATTGAACCCGGGAGAGCGGCAGCGCATGGCTGTGTCTGTGGCTATGGCTGGAGATGGCGTGACCAAGATGGACGATATCGAAAGCGCCATTCGAAAGCAACGTCAGGCGCAGATCGCCTATGAGGCGGATTATCGGTTTGCCCAGGCGCCGTTGCAGGTGACCGTGACTGCTGTCCCGGGTGATCGCAAAGTGACGCTCTATTGGGATGATGCGGCAGAGCATTCGGTCGACAACTTCATCAAGCGCCTCGATCTGCCCAATGCTGCTGAGATGGCGCGCGATTTCGAAGGCTATCGCATCTATCGGTCGACCGATGCCGCGATGCGAGACCCCATGGTCATTACCGATGGTCAGGGAAGCGCTATCCTCCGAAAACCTATTGCCCAGTTCGATCTGAAAGATGGCCGAAAGGGCTATCATCCGATCGACATCTTTGGGGTAAAATTCTGGCTGGGCAATGATACGGGATTGCAGCACACTTATGTCGATTCCGGCCTCATCAATGGACAGCGCTATTTCTATGCAGTGACCGCTTACGACTATGGTTATCCTGAAGCGGAAATTGCGCCAACCGAAACGCCCATTCGCATCGATGTGGATGAGCAGGGCAATATCGTGACTGGGACCAATGTTGTGGTCGTTCGGCCGCGCGCGCCAGTCGCCGGCTATCTCCCGCCCGAAGTGGAAACTTTCGAGCATATCAGTGGCACCTCCACAGGAAAAATCTCTTTCAAGATCATTGATCCTCGTTGGGTGAAAAATGGTTACGAATATCAATTGACATTCGAGGACACGCTGATCGTCGGCAAGGTGATCGACGTGATGACCACAAAGAATTTCACATTGACCAATCTTACCACTAAAACTACATTAATTGACAAGAGTACAAATCTGTCGCCGGACTTCGAGCAACCGATTATCGATGGATTCCGATTGTCGTTCCAAAATGAAGATCGGGTTAAAGTCGATAATGAAAAGTCTCGCTGGTCCAGTCCTGGCATTTATGAGTTCCAATTTAGCCCGGTGCAGTTCTTAACGATCAAAGGCATCCAGACACCAAACGATTATCAGGTGATTTTCGGAGATGTGGGCATGTCGGTTTCAAAAGATACCGCGATCAGTTTCGTGAAGCTACCATCAAAGCCTGTGAATTTTAAGATCATCAATTTATCGAAGGGTGGCGAACCCGTGCAATTTGCCTTTGCAGAAATCCATGGCAATGACGGCAGATTTACGATCGATCCCACCAACGCCAATCTAACCGATGTCATCATGTTTCTGGAGCCGAATCGTTTGGGCAAATTGGTTTACACCTGGCAGCTCATTCTAAACCTCCAGCCCCGCATTGGACGGAATCCTCAGGCCGGGGATACACTGAACCTATATCTGCGCAAGCCGTTCCTTTCCAGTGATGTCTATCGGTTTAAGATGCGCAGTGAAACTTTGTCCAAAGAGTTGGCCAAGGATCAGCTCAGCCGAATTCGGGTTGTGCCCAATCCTTATATTGCGGCTGAATCATGGGAACCGTTTAATACTTATTCAAGTGGTCGAGGTCCAAGGGAAATTCACTTTATCAATCTGCCGCCCCAATGCACGATTCGGATTTTCAATGTCTCTGGTGAATTGGTGGCCAAATTGGAGCATGATAGCGGTCGGAGCAATGCAGTCGAAATCAATGGCCTGGATCGTCTGACGGATGGCGTCGATTCTGGCTTGAATAACGGCACCGCGATTTGGAATCTGCTCAGCAAGGATAACCTTGAGATCTCTTATGGCATTTATATTTACCATGTCTCGGCGCCAGGCATTGGGGAAAAGACAGGCACTTTCGCCATTATCAAATGAGAACGAACTGCTCGATGCGTATCACCCATCAATCAAGGCCGCGTTGAGCAATTTCGTCAGATATACAAAGCTATTTTCGAAGCAGGATCTCTTATTCAAATCAACCAGAAGCGCGCATGAACAATTAAAGAGTGCAGAACCATGAGAACAACAGTAAGAAACCAATTGCCGAAAACCAGGCTAATTTTGATCCTGGGCTTAATGATACTGATCGTTTCGGTGACGGGAAATGCGCAGGAGGTCAAAAAAGTGGGGACCGCTGCGGCTACATTTCTCAAGATCCCCGTGGGAGCTCGAGGGACAGCCATGGGGAGCGCCTTTGTGGCATCGGCGAACGACGCCAGTGCCATTTATTGGAACCCTGGTGGGCTATCTCGTAACGAAACTCGGGCGTTGATCGTCGACCATTCCCCCTGGTTGCCGGGATTGAGCTTCAATTTCTTCGGGGTCGTGGTTCCAATCCAGGGCTCTGGGACGTTGGGGATCAGCGTCACGGCGCTTTCCACACAGGAAATGGACGTCACCACCCCAGCAAATCCCATGGGCACCGGGGAAAAATTCGATGCCTCGTCGATTGCGGTTGGGTTTTCGTTTGCTCGAAGCCTGACAGACCACTTTTCTATCGGTGGCACTTTTAAATACATCTCCGAACGGATTTTTAATTGTAAGGCAACGGGCATGGCATTCGATGTGGGTACCCTCTATGATACCCCGCTCGCGGGTTTGAGATTGGGAGTGAGTGTATCCAACTTCGGCACCAAAATGCGCATCGATGGCGAGGATCTCAATGTGCGGGTGGATATTGCGCCCGAGCAACTGGGGAATAACCAGAGCGTCGTCGGCCGACTCAAAACGGAACGGTTTGACCTGCCGCTGGTCATGCGCCTGGGGCTCTCCTATGATGCATGGAAATCGGACAACATCCGTCTCACGGTTGCGGCGGATGGCGTCAACCCCAGTGACAATGCCCAGAGCATTAATCTCGGCGCCGAGATCGCATTCTTGAACGAGCGATTGGTGCTCCGGGGAGGCTATAGCGAACTGTTCCTTCCGGACTATGAAAAAGGCCTGACGTTCGGCGCTGGCTTCAAAACGAGTATTGCCAGCAATGTCAAAATTGAAGCAGGATATGCCTATCAGAGCTTCATGCATTTGATTGACGCCAATCGGGTTACTTTGACTTTGTTGTTCTAAAAAATAGGGACGAAAGCAACTTTCTTTTTCATGTAACTAACTCATCATTTCATCAAAACTGGAGGTCGTGTTATGAACCCAAAATTTACCAGAATTTTTGTAGTGGGGTTAATCGCCATCGGGTTGGCATTCAGCTCGGGCGCGTTAGCTCAAACAACGGTCAAAGTCACCTTGCAGTTCAACTCGTCGACCGTGTTGGACACGCTCGGCGAAAAGGGCTTTGTTGAGGTGCGCGGTGCTTTGAACAATTGGACCACTGGTCCTGTATTGCCAGGTGGCAAAATTATTGACTGGAACAAATCATCGGATTTGGACATGGTGAATGTCGGCGGAGATTATTGGACCGTCACGTTTGAAATGTACCCAGATGATACCTTGCGCTATAAATTTTGGACTGGTCATACACCAGACATTGGGACTTATCCCAATGGTGGCTGGGAAGGGCCGTTCGACAACACCATTGCCGATACGCGCATTTTGATCACGAGCCAAAACGATACGATTGTCCCAGTGCAATATTACAATCCAGATTTGGGATTGGGACCCCAGCCGCAATATAAAAAGCCTTTTGAATCCAAACCCGATAGTGTGGCGATCTATTTTCGGGTGAACATGGGTGGCGAAATGGAGACGGAACGTTTCGATCCCACCAAGAATGGCCCAATTGGCTTGCGTGGCGATCCAGGTGCTTCGGCTGGCATTTTGGACTGGGGTAGCACCAAGGTCCTGCTCAAATGGGAAGAAAAGAGCGTTTACAATGGCTCATTCTGGTCTGGCGTCGCCTTTTTCCCGAAGACCGGCGTGACGGAGAGAGCGACCCAGGAATTTAAATTTTATGCGGAGAACACCAAAGATTTTAGTTGGGAGGATGGTGCCAACCACAAATTCACCTACCCGGTCGGCTTAAAGGACACCACGCTCCATTGGACCTGGTTCAGCGGCAAGAAGGTCAAAGGCGTGCAGCCGATCGAGAGCATCATCACCTGGCGGTTAAGCACAGAGGCTCTGGAAGCGCTTGGTCTATTCGATCGGGGAGTTGGCGATAAGATGGTGATTCGAGGCCCACGCGGTTGGGGGTCCGATCAACAGATCGAGCTCTTTTTTAACCCATTGCTGCAGGAATGGACTTCTGCCAATGAGGTCTTCAAGCTTCCTCCAGGGACCGAAATCTATTACAAATACTTTATCGTCTGGGATCCATCTCGCGTCGATCCTGCAAGCCCCAATTACATCCCCAATATTACGCTGGATAATGGCTGGGAAGAGCCTGCGATCACCGGCGGCGGCAACCGGACCCACGTGTTCCAGAATGCGGCGCAGCAAAATCCTGTCGGAGATTTCGGGTTTGAGCGCCAGTTCTTCAATAGCGTGCCAGCAAATGGTGTGTTCAATCACGACATCACGGTAACCTGGAATGTCGATATGCGCAATGCCGCCAATCCCGATTCCAATGCTGCCAATGCCAGCAACCTATTTCGGCCTGGCGTCGATAGCGTGTTCGTACAATGGGATGGCGAATTGTTGGCGGTAACGCAGGGGCAGAACATGTGGGGTGGACGGTTCTTGCAGCTCACAGATCCAGATGGGGACATGATCTACTCCGGCTCTTACACGATCAAAGTATCTCCGAAATTCCCCCATGGCTGGTATCAGCTCGGCTATAAGATCGCTTATTCCACAGCAGAACCTGGCGTTTACGTTGTGAATACTGGCGGTGGTGTTGAATTGGGTCGCCGCTATATGCAATATATCCATCCAGAAAAGGTGCTGGAAGGCACTCCCTGGCCGGTTACTGTATGGCCAACCAGCTACAATCTCCCGGTGGTGCCATGGCGCGATACCCATCTGTTTGTCGAATATCCACCACCAGATCTCACCAAGCCGACGGCAGTTATCAATCGTCCAGCCGAAATGCCGCTGGAGTTCGCCTTAGAACAAAATTACCCGAACCCGTTCAATCCCAATACCACGATCAATTACACGATGGCCAAGGGCGCTCATGTCACCATTAAGGTCTACAACCTGGCTGGACAGGAGGTGGCAAAGCTGATCGATGCCTACCAGCCGCAGGGTCATCATTTTGTCCGCTGGTCAGGCAAAGATGACACCGGCAACGACGTGCGCTCCGGGGTTTATTTTGTAAAGATGGTGACGGGTGATTTTACCCAGGTTAACAAGATGACGCTGGTTCGATAACATTTCTTGTCGTAACGATGCGAGGTTGAATGATAAAAGGGCGTAAGCTGGAAGGCTTATGCCCTTTTTTCTAAAATAAAGAGCGCAAAAGCAACATGCGGTAAAAACAAACGACCAAAATATAATCCTTTTTTGTGCATCCTTGGTTGAAATACTGATGCCATTGCTTGGAGTGATGGCACCAGTCGCCTTTCAGAACCAAATTGCTGATCAACAGCGATAGGATACCATTGCGACCTGAGTCATCGCTCAATTCAAAAAAATGAGATAAAGAGCACACCTCCGGAAAATCGATTAAATCAAAATGAGAAAAAAAATCTCGAAAAATTCAAGTGCCAAAAAAGGTACAACGCGGAGATCAACGCCCGACCTCGATCCCAAACGCCAGCGCCTATTTGGGGCGATCATGTTTGCTATACCACTATTGGCTATATTGACGCTCGAGCTTTCGTTGCGAATCGCTCACTATGGCACCAACACCGACCTTTTCATCCCAGCCAAAGGCGACTATGCCAGATATTTAAGGGTCAATCCGATTGTCACCAAACGATTTTTTATCGGGCAGAAGAACGTTCCCACTCCACCCAATGATCTATTTTTGATAAAGAAGCCAGCCAATGGGTTCCGGATATTTGTCATGGGCGGCTCGACCACGGCTGGTTATCCTTACGGCAACAATATCATGTTTTCGAGAATCCTTCAGCAACGACTATCCGATGCCTTTCCTGAGAAGCACATCGAGGTCATCAATACTGCCACAGCCGCAATCAATTCCTATGCCTTACTGGATTTCATGGATGAAATCTTAGATCAACATCCCGATGCAATTCTCATCTATGCGGGACATAATGAGTTCTATGGAGCATTCGGTGTTGCATCGACCGAGGCGCTGGGAAAAATCCGACCGTTAATCAAGATGTATTTGAAGCTGAAGCGATTCAAGACCTTCCAGTTGCTGAGGAGCGGCATCTGGCAATTGAAGAAAGCGATCACGAGCCTGGCGAAGCAAGAAGATTTAGCTGATCCCACCGCTACTTTGATGGAACGATTGGTCGCGGAGCAAAACATTCCCTACCAGAGTCCACTTTATAAGGCTGGCAAAAAGCAGTTTCAGGGCAATCTCGGCGATATTTTGAGCAAGGCGAAACGGGCAAAAGTCCCGGTGCTGATCAGCGAATTGGTCAGCAATGTCAGGGATCAGGAGCCATTTGTTTCAGTTCAGACTGAAAATTTTCCTGCTGCCCATGCGGTTTATCAGGCTGCCAGAGAATTAGAGCGGCAGCAGCGATCTGAGGAGGCAAAGATAAAATACTATCAGGCCAAGGATCTGGATGCGCTGCGCTTTCGAGCGCCAGAGGAATTCAATGAGATCATTCACCAGGTCGCCAAGAAGTTTGACGCCATCGTCGTTCCCATGAAATCATTTTTTGAAACCGCCTCGCCGCAGGGAATCCCTGGCAAAGAGCTTTTTCTGGAACATCTCCACCCCAATGTCGATGGCTATTTCATCATGGCAGAAGCTTTTTTTCAAACCATGCGCCAGAACCGCATCATTTCTCCCTATTGGCTGGATTATCGAATCTCGCCTGCATTTTACTATCGATCGATGTGGGGATTTACGGCGCTGGATAGCCTGTACGCCGATCTTCGGATCAAGATTTTAAAAGGCGGCTGGCCATTCCAGCCCAAAGCGGCGCCCAATCGAGCGATCATCGACTATATTCCAGCAACCAAAGCCGAATCGCTTGCTGTCAAAGTCTGGTCGGAAGATAATTATTCGCTGGAACGCGGCCATGTCGAAATGGCAGAATTTTATGAACGATCCCAGCGATACGATCTGGCTTATGCCGAATATCAGGCGTTGATTTGTCTGACGCCCTTGAATCTATCCCCCTACCTTCGAGCAGCAGACATGCTCATCAAATGCGGCGATTTCAGATCGGCTCTCATATTATTAAAAAAATCGCTTCCATTGGGGGAGTCGTTTTTCGCCAATAAATGGATCGGTCAAATCTTGTTGAGATTTAATGAAGTGCAGCAGGCGATCCCCCATCTGGAAAAGGCGTATCAGGAGAATCCATCAGATCCACAACTGCTCTACGGCATGAGCGGCGCTTACGCCCTGAAAGGTGAATATCAAAAGGCAAAAGAAAAGCTGGATGCGCTTTATCGAATTGCGCCCGATTTTCAGGATCCATATCGGCTAAAAGAACAGTTGGAGCGCATGATAAAAAAATGAAACCACCATCCTCCATCGAGAAACTGAACAAGCAGAGCTGAATTGGAGTTTTATCATCGATGAATCATCTTGAGAAAAAAATTCTGTGAATCACCGTTCATTCGGTTGTTCCTTGTAACACTTTTGTGGTAGTTTTATGAATACTCAGCCAGGCTGATTCAATCATCCATCTAAAGCCTCTGCCCTGTCGGGCACGCGTTTCAAAGTGGGACTTCTTATCGTTCCCCCTGGGGAAACAACCACAGCAAGTACCAAGGAGGGTAACCGGCCAGGAGGGACGATCGTTGACTTGAATTCAAAAATCAAGAGCGCTCAGTGCAATCTGAATGAGTGGTATTACCTAACCCTTAAAAGACCGATGAAAAAAAATATTTCCCACATAAGGACGTATCAGCTACTATTCGCTGCCCTTCTATTTGTTACTTCGGTCCATGCTAACGATTTTGGAATGAAAAAAACTGTTGTTGATCCGATTGAAATCAGCTTCATTAAAGGAGCTGATATTTCTTTCCTGCCGCAGATCGAAGATAATGGTGGCGTCTTCAAAGAAGCAGGCACTCCGAAAGATCTGATGCAAATTCTCAAAGATTACGGCATCAACTATATTCGATTGAGATTGTGGCATACGCCCGCTGAGAATTACAACAATCTGCCAAAAATCCTATCCATGGCCAGTCGCGGCAAAGCTATGGGGTTCAAATTGCTGTTGGATTTCCACTACTCCGACACCTGGGCCGACCCCGGTCATCAGCGCAAGCCAAAAGCCTGGGAGAACATCTCGTTTGATGCGCTTAAAGATAGTCTCTACCAATACACCCAGCGAGTGATCCGGGCGTTAGACCGGCAGGGGACACCAGTCGAAATGGTTCAGCTCGGCAATGAGATCAATTCTGGGATGTTATGGAACGATGGCCGCGTCGGCGGCAATTATGATTCAAATTGGCCGAATTTGGCCGCGCTTTTGAAGGAGGCGGTTCGAGCTGTTCGCGAAAGCAGCGCCAGAGGCGATTCTATTAAAATTATGATCCACATCGCCAACGCGGCAAATAATAGTGGCTGTCGCTGGTTCTTCGACCGTCTCATTGCCAATGGGGTGAATTTCGATATCATCGGTCTGTCATTTTATCCCTGGTGGCATGGCACGCTGGGGCAGGTGAAAAGCAATTTGAATGATCTGGCAAGTCGCTATAAAAAGGACATCATCATCGCTGAATACGCCTATCCCTGGACCCTCCAATGGTTCGACAATCAGAATAATATCGTGGGGAACCAGAGCCAGCTTCATGCCGGCTACCCTGCCTCGGTCGATGGCCAGGCCTTATTCATCCGCGATCTGATGAAAATAGTTCGGCAGACCAAAGAGGGTCGCGGAACCGGTTTGTTCTACTGGGCTCCAGAATATATTTCGACGCCTGCATTTCCATCCAATTGGGAAAATAATACCCTGTTCGACTTCTACGGTAACACATTAAAGTCGATCAATGCCTTTCTGGAGGAGCCAGATACCTTGGCGCCGATCACGGTGACGATGATCGTGAACACGGCAACCCATTGGGATACGCTTATGCCGCATCATTTTGTGCAACTTCGGGGCGAGGTGCAGGGGATCGCTTATTTAAATTTGCCCGATGGCAAAAGGGTGAGTTGGGATGCCAACTCTGATCTGGTCATGAAAAATATTGGCGGTGATTATTGGTCCGTCAGCTTTCAAATGTACCCTGGCGACAAGCTATCTTATAAGATTTGGACGGGCTACACTCGTACCCAGGCCACTTATCAGCGGCTCGGCTGGGAAGGTCCGATTATTCCCTACGAAGGGGCTACGGAGAACACCCGCATTTTTGAAGCCGGCAGGAATGACACCATCCTTGCCATCCAATATTACAATTCAAGCAGTGAAATAAAGACTCAATACTGGCAGCCATTTATCCATCGGGAGGATTCGATCGCTTTGTACTTCAGAGTGAATCTGGGCGGCGCCATGAAAAGCGGACGGTTTGTTCCTGCGGTTCACGGACCCATTGGCTTGAGAGGCGATAGCGTTTCATCGGGTGGCGTTTTGAGCTGGAGCCGGAGCAAAGTTTTATTGAATCGCGAGCTGTATAGCATTTCCAATGGCTCGTTCTGGTCGGGCGTTTGTTACATCCCGAGAGTGGCAATTCAGGCCGGCCAAAAGTTGGCGTATAAATTTTTTATTGAAAACGATTCACAAAATGGCTGGGAAAACAATATCCCGGATCGGGAAGTGATTTTTACCTCATCGCTGATCGAGCAAAAGAAGGATACCACTTTGCATTGGGTTTATTTTGACGATTCAAACCCATTGACAGGAATTGAGGATGAATTTCCTGCGATGCCTTCTCAATTTGCTTTATTGCAAAATTATCCCAATCCGTTTAATCATCAGACCCGAATTGAATATTCGCTCCAACAACCTGGGCATGTCACAGTTCGCATTTACGATGTGCGCGCTGGGTTGGTGACAACGCTGGTTGATCTTTTTCAAGAAGCGGGTTATTATCATTTCTTCTGGAACGGTACTGACTCTCGCGGAGCGCCCCTGGCGTCTGGAATTTATCTATTGCAATTGAAAACCGAAGCTGGTATGGTGGTACGAAAGATGTTACTATTGAAATGAGGAACAATGATGATTCGCCGATATCCGTCTATCCTTGCCTTAACAATTCTTTTTTTATTGCTGATCCCATTAGTAAGCTGCAGCCAACGGAAATTTTCTCGACAGAAATTGAATTTCAATTCCGATTGGAAGTTCCATCGCGGCGAATTAAACGTCGCTGATGTCATAAAAACAACCTACGATGATTCCAACTGGGAAAACGTCCATTTGCCCCATGCACCGAAGATGACGCCGTTGCGCCATCGCTGGCCGCTGCCTGATAATCAGGCGATCAACTGGTATCGGAAAAGATTCGAGCTACCCAATAATTTAAGAGACAAAAAGGTCTTTCTGGAGTTCGAGGGAGCGGATCAGGTGGCTGAGGTCTGGGTCAATGGCGAGAAACTCATTACGCACTCGGGGGCTTTCGGCCCTTTTTTAATCGACATCACCAATCAGGTCCAATTTGGAAATGCAGGCAATCTGGTTTGCGCAAGAGTGAATAATCAGCGAGACCCTGACATTCCTGTCTATGGAAGCTGGATCAGTTTTGGCGGGCTGTATCGGGATGTCAATCTGATTATCACCGATCGGCTGCATATTACTGATCCGATATTTGCCAACAAAGTCGCTGGCGGCGGCATTTTTGTCACCTATCCGTCGGTGACGGACTCCCTGGCCGAAGTGAAAATTCAAACCCATGTTTTCAACGAGCACCCAACCGCCAAATCATGCCGCCTGATCTCTGCTATTCTCGACGCCAATCAGAACAAAGTCGGATCGACTGAAAGCGTGGCGACGATCAGCGGGCAGACTGATCACACTTTTATTCAAACCATCAAACTAAATAATCCGAAACTATGGCATCCCAACCATCCCTATCTTTACACCCTCGTCTCAGAAGTGTTTGATGGCAGCAAATTAGTAGACCGAGAGACCACCCGGATCGGCATTCGGTGCATCAACTTTAGCCCCAGAGATGGCTTTTCGATCAACGGCGAACGATTGGTTTTCATGGGCGCCAATCGGGTGCAGGATTATCCCTACGTGGCCTGGGCATTCCCCAATTCAGCCCAGCGCAGAGATGCGGTTCACCTCAAAGAAGCTGGCTTCCAGTACGTTCGCTTATCCCATAATTTGCAGGATCCGTCGTTTCTGGATGCCTGCGATGAGCTGGGAATGCTGGTGATGGCGTGCATTCCAGGCTTTCAATTTATCGGTGGAGAAAAATTTCGGGAGCACTCGTTTCAGGACATGCGGGATTTGATCCGTCGCGACCGCAATCACCCGTCGGTGATTTTGTGGGAGCTTTCGCTCAACGAGACGGAGTTCGATTCCGCTTTTGCCAGAAGGGCGATGGAGATCGGCCATGAGGAATTTCCTGGCGATCAATGCTTTGTCTCGGGCTGGAAGTTCGATCATATTTATGATGTGTTCATCCGAGCCACCCAGCATGGCGCGCGGCAGTACACAGGCAAAGCGCCCCTGGTGATCAGCGAATATGGCCATTGGGATTACGGCGAGGGCAACAGCACCAGCGATGTGAATCGAAGGGATGGCGAGCGAGCCATGCTGGTTCAGGCGCGAAATCATCAGGAGTCGCTGAATGCCAATCGGGCCCTGCCGTTCCTCTGCGGCGATGGCCTTTGGGTGGGGATCGATTTCCAGACCTATCCTTCGGGAATCATCGATTATTTCCGTCTGCCCAAATTCTCTTATTATTTCTACCAGAGCCAGCGCGATCCGCATTTGAAATTCGACGGCATTGATTCTGGTCCCATGATTTTTATCGCCAATTACTGGTCGGAAGATTCGCCGCGCGATGTGACCGTGTTCAGCAATTGCGATAGTGTTCGACTCTTGTTAAATGGCGAATTGATCGCCACTCGAACGCCCGATCGAAATTCTTTTTCGGATCATCTGCTCCATCCGCCATTTACCTTTGAAAATGTGCCCTGGCAGCCTGGCGAATTGAAAGCAATTGGTTTTCTGGATGGCAAGCCAGCGGCCCAACATATCAGGAGAACGCCGGGCACAGCGCAGGCCATCGAGCTGAGGTTGGAGCTGAATGAGCCGATCCCAGCGGATGGGGAAGAGCTGTTTTTCGTTTATGCGAATATTGTTGATGAAAATGGCACGCTTGTGCCCTCTTTTTCCGATTGGGTTGAATTTGAAGTGACTGGCGCGGCGAAATTAGTATGTCCAAATCGGATTCAAGCCGAAGCAGGGATCGCAGCGGCGCTTGTTCGAGTAACAGCGCAAGCAGGGAGGATAACCGTGAAGGCATCTTGTGAAAATTTAATTGGGGAAGAGAAGACGATCTATTCTCGATAAATGAAGGCCGATCGAAGCAGATCGATAAAATCCGTTGGCTGTGTTTATTTTGTCCCCAACGGATAGATGAAACCAACGGATGAAATTTTTGTGTGGTGAATTAAAAATATCCAAATCTAAGAGGAGCGATAACCATGAACCTAAAACTCTTGAAGATCAGTTTTATTCTTGGGCTACTTTTTCTTACCGCTCAAATGGCCACAGCACGACAGGTGGTCAACTTTAACCGCGATTGGAAATTCAGCAAAGGCAATCCTCCCAATGCCCAGCTTCCAAATTTCGATGATGCAGCCTGGCAGACCGTTCATCTGCCCCATGATTGGGCGATTTATGGCCCGGTAGATTCGCTGGGCGATGGCGAGACTGGCAAGCTACCCTGGCGCGGGGAAGCCTGGTATCGAAAGTCGTTTCAGCTAAATCCAAATGACGCTGGCAAACGGGTCTATTTCCTGTTCGATGGCATCATGGCCCAGCCCAAAATTTACATCAACGGAAAACTGGCCGGGCAGTGGGACTATGGCTACAACTCCTTTTATCTGGACGTGACCGATCTGATCGATGTCACGCAGAACAACGTCATCGCGATTTACGTCGATACCCGGAAACACGGCAGTCGCTGGTATCCTGGGGCTGGTATTTACCGCAAGATTCAGATGATCATCGTTGATCCGGTGCATGTGGGTATCTGGGGCAGTTGGATCTCCACGCCTGACGTGGGCGAAACATCGGCCGATGTCCGCGTGGTCACTACGGTCAATAATTTCAGCGGACAAAATCGAAAGGTCACGATCGAGACCACGATCCTCAGCCCAGCGGGAAGGCCGATCATCACACGGGTGGATGATAAAAGCCTTGCCCCGGGTCGTAGCGAGGAATTCGACCAATGGTTCACGCTAATCCGGCCGCAGCGCTGGGACATCGAACGCCCGGTGCTCTATGCTGCCAAAACGATGGTTATGCGCGATAACACGATCTGTGATTCTACGATCAATTATTTTGGAATACGGACCTTCAAGTTCACGGCGAATGATGGTTTTCATTTGAACGGCAGGCGCGTGCAATTGAAGGGAGTGAATCTGCATCACGATCATGGACCTTTGGGGGCTGCGTTCTATCCGCGCGCCATAGAGCGGCAATTGGAGATCATGCGCGAGATGGGCTGCAATGCCATCCGCACCAGCCATAATGTCTGTGCGCCAGAACTGCTGGATCTGTGCGATCGCATGGGGTTTGTGGTGTTCAACGAGGCGTTCGATAAATACGATGAAAAAGCCGATATTTTACCTGAGACCGATTTCTTCGAGTTCGGCGAGCGCAATATCCGAAATTTTGTGATGCGGGATCGCAATCATCCCTCAGTGGTCATCTGGAGCGTGGGCAACGAGATGCGGGATGTTCAGCCGAACATCAACGGCGGCTTGAGAAAATTGCAGGCCATGGTCGGCTATGTGCGAAAGTACGACCCCACTCGTCCGGTGACCATGGCGTGTGATATGCCGAACACGGTTCACCTGCGCCATTTCGATTATTACGATGTGCATAGCTGGAACTACGGTCGGCGCTATCTGCCGGCGCGAACCGCCGAGCCGAACAAAGCGGTGATTATTAGTGAATCCGGGTCGACCGTTAGCACGCGAGGCTTTTACGAATTGCCATTGCCGGTTCATAAGACCGACTTCACTGATTCGCGACAGGTGAGCTCGTACGACCTGCATGCGCCCTGGTGGGCGGATCTGCCCGAGGATAATTTTATGTGGCAGGAGCAGGATCGTTACATTTGCGGCGAATTCGTATGGACGGGCTTTGATTATCTGGGTGAGCCAACCCCGTATGATGATTGGCGGGCAAGAGAGGGGAAGATCACCCAGTTGCAGGTGTCACGAAACTCTTATTTCGGCATCGTCGATCTCTGTGGTATCCCAAAAGATCGATACTATTTATATCGAAGCCATTGGGCGCCAGAGAAGACGACAGTCCACATTTTGCCGCATTGGAATTGGGAAGGAAATGAGGGAAAAGAAATTCCGGTTTTCGTTTACACCAATGGCGATGGCGCGGAGCTGTTTTTGAACGGCCGATCGCTGGGCAAAAAATTCAAAAATCCCAAGTCGGAAATTGCCATCGAACGACATCGGTTGATGTGGAAGAATGTGAAATACGAGCCGGGGGAATTGAAGGCAGTGGCTTATCGCGAGGGGCAGAAGCTCGGCGAAGCGGTGGTTAGGACTGCTGGCGAGCCCGCATACTTGAAATTGACACCGGATAGAACGACCATTGTCGCCAATGGAGAGGATTTGTCCTACATCCTGGTCGAGGCGTTTGACAGGAATCATAATCCCTGTCCCAAAGCGGAAAATTTGGTCAGATTTGCGATCGAGGGACCAGTAACCATTGCGGGGGTCGGCAATGGCAATCCCCAATCTTTAGAGCCGTTTGTGTCAGATCAGTGCCGGCTGTTTTCGGGCAAAGCCATGCTGATCGTTCGATCTGAGAAAGAAAAAAGAGGCAGAATTAAAATCACTGCCAAAAGTGACGGTCTGCGGGACGCCAGAGCCGATCTCTTAACGAAGTGACCTTGGGTGGCTCATAGTTTTTAGATTTTCTGCGGATTGAAACTGATTCCATCGCTCCAAGCGATGGAATCAGTTCACTCCAAGCGATGGAATCAGTTCTATGAATTTTCATAGAAGGGTATCTGTAGGTCCTATTTAATCCGTGGGAGAAAAAGAGAGAAAAAAATGAATCGACCGATTAGAATTTCGTTGATAGCAATCAGTATGCTTTCAGTTGCTTGTTTTGCCCAGCAGATTGCTGGTCAGAGCCTCCATAAACATTCATTGGAAAACCAGATATTCTATCATATCTTCCTTCGCAGCTTTTATGACAGCGATGGCGATGGTCATGGCGATCTGAATGGGCTCAGAGAAAAATTGGATTATCTTCAGGAGCTCGGCGTCACCTCAGTTTTGATCACGCCCCTGTATCATTCCGATTTTTATCACAATTATTTTCCGATCGATTTTGAGGAGATCGACCCCGAGTTCGGAACCAAAGATGATTATTTCACCCTGCTGAAAGAGATGCATCGCCGCGGGATGAAATTGTTCATGGACATGGAGATCCATTATGTGACAGAGCATCATTTGTGGTACCAGGACTCCTATCAGAATCCGGGCTCTCCATATAGCAAATATATCATCTACAATGGCGCTAATAATACAAATCCTGAGTCCATCATCTTCAATCTCACCGAGCTGAATTCCTACGACGGTAAAGTCATCAAGGTGTGCACGACGGATTTATACAATGCGAATGTGCGCGATTATCATTATCGTCTGTTCAAATACTGGGTCGATCCAAATAACGATGGCGATTTTGAGGACGGCATCGATGGTTTCCGAATTGACCATATCATGGATGATCTGGATTGGAAGGGAAAATTAACTGAGCTGCTGTCCAATTTTTGGAAGCCGCTGTTTGCGGAATTGCGGGCGATCAATCCCGACATTATCATCATTGGAGAGCAGGCCGAATGGGGCTATGGTGAAGAATATTTCATCAAAGCTGACCTGAATGCGGTGTTTGCCTTTCCACTCAGCCAGGCGATCCGAAAATTTGATTCAAAAAAAATTCAACAGCAATGGCTGAAAACCTCTCAGATAACGCCAGGGGACAAGTATCAATTCATATTCATTGAGAACCATGATATGCCCCGTATCGCCTCAGTTCTGGATCGCAATCTATCCAAATTGAAGGTCTGTGCCGCATTGAATCTGTTGCTGAAAGGCGTGCCTATCATTTATTACGGCCAGGAGATCGGAATGGCCGGGGCGAATGGACTGGGCAAATTCGGCGCGACGGATGGCAATGATATTCCTGTCAGAGAAGCTTTTGAATGGTACGCAGCGATCGAGGGCAAGGGCATGGCATTATGGTATAAAAACACTGGCCCATGGTGGGATCAATCTTTTTTGAAAGATCACGATGGCATTTCACTGGAAGAGCAACAAGCTGATCCCAATTCGCTTTGGCATCATTATAAAAATTTGATCGCGCTGCGAAAAGCCAACCGCGCCATCCAGACAGGGGGTATTCAATTTTTGGATGATTCCAATGACCGAGTGCTGTCGTTTTTAAGATGGAATGAGGCCCAGGCGATTTTAGCGCTGATCAATTTGGGTGAAAAAGAGGAATCCATTCGCATTGATACTTCAAAACTGCCTGTGACCATTCCCAAAGCTGAAATTTTTGAATTGCTGAATCGGACTGCTGGCAAATCCTTGATGATCGAAAGAGGACAAATGGTGACCAAACTTCCCAGTTTTGATGTTCAAGTTTGGCGGATTAGATAAACAATTTTGGATAGGATGGAAATAAATCCGTTGGGTTCATCAATCCGTTGGGCAAAAATTAGGCTCAAAATTTCTCTCCCCAACTAACAGATGACGCCAACTGATAAAAACTTTATAAGGGAATCCGTTGGGTTCATCGATCCGTTGGGCGCAACTTGGGCTCAAAATTTCTCTCCCCAACTAACAGATGACGCCAACTGATAAAAACTTTATAAGGGAATCCGTTGGGTTCATCGATCCGTTGGGCGCAACTTGGGCTTAAAATTTCTCTCCCCCACTGATAGATGAAACCAACTGATAAAAACTTTATAAGGAAATCTGTTGGGTTCATCAATCCGTTGGGCAAAACTTGGATTCAAAATTTCTCTCCCTACTGATAGATGACGCCAACTGATAAAAACTTTATCAGGGAATCCGTTGGGTTCATCGATCCGTTGGGCGCAACTTGGGCTCAGAATTTCTTTCGCCAACTAATAGATGAAACTAACTGATTAATGACTTTATAAAAAAAATCCGTTGGGTTCATCAATCCGTTGGGCAAGACTTAGGCTCAGAATTTCTCTTGCCAACAGATAGATGAAACCAACTGATAAGATCTTTATGAGGAAATCCGTTGGGTTCATCGATCCGTTGGGCAAAAATTAGGCTCAAAATTTCTCTCCCCAACTGATAGATGACGCCAACTGATAAAAACTTTATGAGGGAATCCGTTGGGTTCATCGATCCGTGGGGCAAACCAAAAAAAACAAGAAATGTTATTTCTAAGGGATAACTTTATGAACAGAACTATTTCAGTATGCTTTCTTATCATTGCAATGTCTCTCTTAAATTGTACAGCTTCTAAAAAAGATCAAATCACTACCGTCCCTGGCTGGGCAAAAAGTGCCATCTGGTACCAGATTTTCCCCGAGCGATTCTGGAATGGGGACAAGAACAACGATCCGACAATAAGCGATTTGGCTGGTGGTTGGCCTCACTATCAACCGGAGCGATGGCAAATTCACCCGTGGACCTCGGACTGGTACAAGCTGCAGCCTTGGGAGCAAAGCTATGGTAAAAACTTTTATTGGTGCGCTGGACTGAGACGATACGGTGGCGATTTGCAGGGCGTGTTAGATCGATTGGATTATCTTCGGGACCTGGGCATTACGGCCATCTATTTTAATCCGCTGTTCGAATCGCCATCGCTGCATAAATACGATGCCACCATGTATCACCACATCGACAATAATTTCGGACCGAATCCTGAAAAGGATCGAGCAATCTGGTCGCAAGAAAATCCGGGTGATCCTTCGACCTGGCAATGGACCTCGGCGGACAGCCTGTTTTTGAAGCTCATCCAGCAGTGCCACGATCGCGGCATTAAAGTGATTATCGATGGTGTGTTCAATCATGTGGGCTTCACTTTCTGGGCATTTCAGGATGTGATGAAAAACCAACAGCAATCAGCCTACAAGGACTGGTTTATCATCAAAAGATGGGATGATCCGACCACCCTTGAAAACGAATTTGATTATGAAGGCTGGAATGGCGTCAAAGATCTGCCTGAATTCAAGGAGGATCAGAACGGTCTGGTCCAGGGCCCTCGGGAGCATGTTCGCGCTATTGTCCAGCGCTGGATGGATCCCAATGGCGACGGAGATCCGTCGGATGGGATCGATGGCTGGCGGCTCGATGTGGCGGAAAAAGTGAATATCAAATTCTGGCGCGATTTTCGGAAATGGGTGAAGGCCATCAATCCCGAAGCATATATCACGGGCGAAATCTGGTGGGAGGATTGGCAGCACAACAAGATGATGAACGCCAAACCCTGGCTTCAGGGCGATGCGTTCGATGGGGTGATGAATTATCGGGTGGCGCGGGCGATCAAACAATTTCTCATTGATCAAAAAGAGCACATTTCGGTCAAAGCGTTTGTGGATTCATTACAGCAGATTTATGGTGATTACGGCTGGGAGCATAGCCTGGCCTGCCAGAATCTGATGGACAGCCACGATGTGGATCGGCTGGCTTCGCAGATCGTTAATCCTGATCGCTGGTACGATCATTGGGCCGCTCCTAAGGACAATCCCGATTACGATGTGCGCAGGCCGAACGAGGCGGAATGGGCAAGGCTGCGTGTGATCGTGACGATACAGATGACTTTACCTGGCGCGCCGATGATCTATTACGGCGCTGAAGCGGGCATGTGGGGCGGTGATGATCCTGATTGTCGCAAGCCCATGGTCTGGCCAGAGCTATCTTATGAAGCTGAAACCAGCCATCCGTTCTGCAAGCCTCGGCCGGCAGATGAAGTGAAGTTCGACCAAACCCTTTATAATTTCTATAAGACGATCATCAAAATTCGAAAAGATCATCCAGCATTGATGCTGGGCAGCATCAAGCATTGCCTGGTCGATAACGAACGCTCCCTCTGGTGTTTCAAGAGGATCCTTCTCGATGAGTCCGTTATCATTATCGTCAACAATTCGGATCGGAGCCAGGCGCTGTCGGTCGATGTGGATCGCCAGAACTGGATGGATCCGATTACCAGTAATTCCTATGTCGCTCATGACGGGAAGCTGGATTTGAGGATCGATCGCAAATCGGCATTGATCCTTGTCCCAGGGTACGAGACAAGGTTAGCCATCCAATCGTCTGAAGAAGCGGATGACTAGCAATAATTTCCTGATGAGCTTTTGGGAACTGGGCTTTTTGTGTTCGATTGGTCAGTACTTTGTTCGGGGGTGTCACAACCATATTGAATGTTGAACGCTCAAATTGGCTTTTTTGCTTTCATGACCAGCTCAGACAGCACAAGAAAATCCAATGAAAGCGCCTTTCAATTTTCTTCTTTCGCGTCATTCCATGAGTTTCGTGGGCAGGGATTTTGATATTTCCCTGCCACAGTTCATTATAGAAATTTGGGGATAAAATTGCAACTGTTTGGCGAAAATGATCCATGAGAAAGAATTAGGCGGCCAATCCTTCTTCAAAAAAATTGTTTTCGTATGAGAATTCAGATTCCCTATTCAAAACTATATTTGCGACGGAACAGGGTCTATCGTGGAATGGCAGTCCAAAATCGGCTTATTATTTTGTGCACCAGTGAAGTTGGATATTTTTAAGGCAAATTTCTTGTTGACTAAAAGCAAAAAAGTTTATATATTTGCAACAACCCCAAAAAATGATCGCTCTTTTGCTAAAACGATATGTTCCCATCGACATGCAATCTTGCTTCATTGAGATATCACTTCCAGTTTCGATGAGATCGAAAAATATTCTCTGCAGCTAATTATTCGCGGAAGGAGCTGTTATGAAATTAACGTCCCTGTTGCTGATGATTATTTTGCTGGTAACGGTTTCGTTGTTCGGGCTATTGTTAGCGGGAACAACTGGCAAAATTGTGGGAAAGGTAACAGACGCTGAAACGGGTCAGCCGCTGGTGGGGGTGAACGTGATCATTGAAGGTACGAATATGGGGGCAGCTACTGACCTCAGCGGCAATTACATCATTTTGAACGTTCCTCCTGGTGGATATGCCTTGAAGGCATCGATGATTGGCTTCAAAACATTGCGGTTTGAGAATGTGCGCGTTTCAATCGATCTGACCACTACGATTGACTTTAAGCTGAGCAGTGAGATTCTTGATCTGGGAGAGGAAGTAACCGTAGTGGCGGAACGACCCATGGTGACCAGAGACCTGACGGCGACCACAGCCGTGGTGAGCAGCGAACAAATGACCGCATTGCCAGTGACTGAAGTTAATGATGCGATCCAGTTACAGGCGGGCATTGTGAGGGGGCCTGGCGGTGGTTTTCACATTCGGGGAGGCCGCAGCGGCGAGGTGAGTTTCTGGATCGATGGTATCCCTGTCACTGATGTCTATGATGGCGGCGCCGTGGTCGATGTGAATAAAAATATGGTTCAGGAACTCCAGGTGATTAGCGGGGCGTTCAATGCGGAATACGGCCAGGCGATGTCTGGCATTGTCAATATTGCCACCAAAGGCGGAAGCAATAAATTCGGTGGCAGTTTCAATACCTATCTGGGCGATTATGCCAGTAATCACACACGACAATTCCTCAATATCGATAAAGTCAATCCGCTGAGCATCCGAAATTTTGAGGGAAGCCTCAACGGGGCAATATTAAAGGACAAATTGTTCTATTATGTGAACGCGCGTCATATTTATTCCGATGGCTGGCTGTATGGCCAGCGCAAGTATCATCCCAATGCCGTCACCATTGCCATCACGGGGATCCCTGCAGATCAGATTCAGGAGCTGTTTCCCGACTATGCGGCTGAGAGTCGCATCATTGATCCCATCAAAAATTTGGCCGGATTTCAGTATGTTGTTGGAAGCAATGCGTTGATAGACTCAGCAATAACGGCGGATTATCTTCGGACCAATAATATTTCTCCAGACTCGTTTCAAGTTTTCTATCGCCGGCTGCGAGAGAACAACAAAAATGGCCGCGGGGATGGAAAATACGTTCCGATGAATTGGAGTCGCAAATGGTACGGCCAGGGCAAATTGATCTACAAATTCAATCCATTGATGACCCTGTCTTATGATTTCATTTATGACGGCGTCGATTATCAGGACTATGATCGCAATTATAAGTTCAATCCTGATGGGGCGCTGAATCGGTTCCGAACTGGTTTCACCAATATTTTAAAACTCACCCATTTATTGTCCGGCAGAACGTACTACACGCTGGGTCTCTCCTATTTTACCAAGGCGTATCAGCATTATCTTTACGAGAACAAATATGATCCGCGTTATGTGCATCCGGATATCGGCGTGCAAAACGTTTACAGTTATAAGACTGGTGGCACCGATAATAGCTGGTTCCGTCGACAGACCAAAACGTTTCTGACTAAATTTGATTTAACCAGCCAGATCACCCAGAATCATGAAATCAAAACGGGGCTGGAATTTCGGCAGCACAGCGTTTCTCAGCGGGAGCTCAGTTTGCGGCCTGTTCTGGAACAGACGGCCATCAATCCGCTGTTCGATGGTCCCTACATCAAAACCCGCATCCCAGAGGATAGCACGATCTACGCCAGCCGCTATCATCATCAGCCGCTGGAATTTTCGGCCTATTTGCAGGACAAGATGGAGTTCAGAAACATGATCATCAATCTTGGGGTGCGGTTCGATTACTTTGAACCGGACGGTGTCGTCCTGGCTGATGAAAGCGATCCCAGTATTTACGATCCAATTAAGCCGCAAAATCGCTATTACGATTACGGCACCGATGGAATTCCCAATACGTTTGATCCTGATGGGACCGAAGGGAATGGGATTCAGGATCCCGGGGAACGGCTGGTGACGCGGGCAGAACGACAGAAATATTGGTACAAGAAAGCCACCCCCAAATTGCAGGTGAGCCCCCGATTAGGCGTTTCGTTTCCAATTACCGAGCGAGGGGTGATCCATTTTTCTTACGGTCACTTCTTTCAGATCCCGCGATTCGAGCGGCTCTATCAGAATCCTGATTTTCAATTGGGATCGGGCACCGGGAATGTCGGCGTCATTGGCAATGCAGACCTTAAGCCGGAGCAGACCATCAATGGCGAAATTGGCCTGCAGCAGCAGATCGGGGATGATATTACGCTGCATATTACTGGCTATTTTCGCGATATCCGTGATCTGGCTGGTACGCGGGCTGAGGAAATTGTTCTCTACGGCGGCTTCGCCAAGTACAGCAAGATCGTGAATAGTGATTTCGGTTTTGTGCGCGGGTTAATCGTGGCGTTGAATAAGCGTTTTTCTGGCGGACTTTCGGCATCGATGGACTATACCCTGCAAACAGCGCGCGGCAGCAATTCCAATCCTGAACAAGCGCGGAATGCGCTGGAAGCTGGCGCCTTGCCCGAGGTGCAATTGACCCCGTTGGACTGGGATCAAAAGCATACGGTGAACGCTACGGTGTCTTATGCGGCGAAAAGCTGGGGAGGCAGCGTGATCGCCCAATGGGGAAGTGGCCTGCCCTATACCCCGCGTCGCTCAGAGGACATCAGCTCGTTGTTGACCAATAGCCAGCGTAAACCCACGACCTATAATGTGGACCTGCGGGCCTACAAAGATTTTCGACTCGGCCCCGGCACATTGACCCTATTCATGCGGGTGTTCAACTTGTTCGATACGCTCAACGAAATTAATGTGTATGACGACACCGGTCGGGCTGGATTTACAGTGGATCAGCGGCGCGCCGAGTCCACCAATCCGCTTCAGTTAATCAATAGCCTGAGCGATTGGTTCACTATTCCCACTCATTTTTCTGAACCGCGGCGCGTGGAACTTGGACTGACCTATACATTTTGAGCTGAATGGATTGGTCCCGATGATCGCACTTGACAAATAATCAGCTAAAAGATTTTGAAGACAGCCGCTGTTTTCAAGTTGAATGCAACGATCCATGAATGATTCGCTGCACATCGAGATGCAAATTGAGGAGAGAAAACCGATGATGAAATATCCTAAAACGATCGCTATTGTTTTGATATTGATCTTCGCTGTTGGGGACACCTGGCTATTGGCGCAAAGTGGCCGAGAATTTCGGCGGTCCTCCATTATGCGTGGGAACTTGGTGAAGACTGTGTTCGGAAACTGGGGCGTCATTGGGCAGCCAGCAGAGAAAGGTCGACGCGGTGCCTGGATTTACGATAATAATGGCTATATCGGTGATGTCAGCCCAATTGTTGGCGCAGAGGTAAAGGTGGGCGATAAAGTGTTTCATTCGGTGGTCGTCTGTCCTGTGGATCGGCCGACCAAACAGCACGAATTATCTCCAACCGGCAAATATTGGGGCTTTGAACCAGTATCTGGCTATTTCAATGAGAACCAACAGGGGATTGCACTTTATAGTGATCCGAAATCATGGCCGCCACAATGGCCTGACAAATTGAAAGATCCCGATGATCCTGGCTGGCCTGGCTCGTGGAACGGATTCTTTGGCAAGACAACCACAGCAACCGAGGAATGCTATTTCGTCATGGATGATAACAACGACGAAGAGTTCAACTACGCGACGAACAATCGCTGGGGGGTCGCCTTTAAGCCAGATTCGACCAATCCTGCCAGAAATGGATTGGGATTGGTGGTCAAGGTGCGCGGCATGCAATGGTCCGACTTTTTGGCCCAGGATTGCATCTTCTGGCTATATGAAATCACGAACACCAGTACCACGGATTACAGCAAGGTGGTGTTCGGCATGTTGGTGGGAACGCTTATCGGAACCAGTGGCGCCGATAACTCCCATGCTGAATATGATGATGACTATTCCTTTTTTGATGTTGAAAAGGATCTCACCTACACTGCGGACTTCGACGATAATTGCCGACGGAATCCCTTATGGACTGGTGACGTTGGGGTAGTAGGATACGCGTTTTTGGAAAGCCCCGGGAATCAGTACGATGGGATCGATAACGATGGAGATGCCAATGATAACCCGCTATTTCCAGCCACTGGGCCTTATTTTACGGCTAACGACTTCAATGAAGTTATTTATATGCCCGGGGATAAAATCGTTCTCATCGACGACAATTATAATCGTACAGTGGTCACCGTGCCTGAAACGACGACCACTATTTACACACGCGGACACTGGATCACTTTGACCCCGGGGGTAACCAGGCTGGTCGAGGGCAATGTGGTGATCCGCGATGGGAAGGAGGTGGTCAATCCCAATGCCTATGATGGTGTGGATAATGATTTGGATGGCCTGATCGATGAGAACTATTATTTGCATTATCGACAGATTCGAAAAGACACCAAAGGGAATATTTTGATCGATAAACTTAGACCAGTGCGCTATAAAGACTATCGCACTGGCCTCGGAGTTAACGATCTGTTGATAGATGAGCGACGGGATGATGGCATCGATAATGATGGGGATTGGAACCCGGAGTTTGATGACGTGGGCGCTGATGGAATTCCTGGTACGAATGATTGGGGGGAGGGCGATGGTATTCCGACACCAGGCGAAACCAATTTCGATCAAACCGATGTGGATGAGTCGGATCAGATCGGTTTGACCAGCTTCGAGTATTTCACACCAGCGAACGACTTTTCAATGGCCGATGATGAGGATCTTTGGCGGCGCTTGTCCCCTGGATATTTTGAAGTACCAGCTTCGATCGTTAACAACAAACCGCAGCGAGGGGAGGATGGGGATTTCTTTTACGGTTCGGGTTATTTCCCGCTGCGAGCTGGCGAAACGCAACGATTTTCATTAGCTCTGGTCTATGGCGAGGGCGGCGGCCCCAACATGGACATCGTCGATCTCTTGAACAATCGCGAGACTGTGCAGAAAATCTATAATAGCGACTACCGCTTCCCGCCGGCACCCAATAAACCAACGCTCACTGTGGTTCCGGGTGATGGTCAGGTGACGCTTTACTGGGATCGAAAAGCCGAGCAAAGCATTGACCCTGTGCTTAAGGTGAACGATTTCGAAGGGTACAAGATCTACAAAGCGACGGATCAAAATTTCAATGAGGTTTTCAAAATCACCGATGCGGATGGGACGCCCATTTCGTACAAGCCGCTGGCCCAGTTCGATCTCAATAACGGCATTAAGGGTTATTTCCGCGCTGGTGCCGATCTGTTTCAGCAGAGCCGAGGCGCTTCGTTTTACCTCGGCAACGATACCGGCTTGAAACACAGCTTCGTGGATACTGATGTCGAAAACGGCCGGCGCTATTTTTACGCAGTCGTGGCGTATGATCGGGGCGATGAAGCCCTGAATATCTTTCCTAAGGAAAATGATAAACGCATCGATATTCTCCCGAGTGGCGAGGTGCGAACCTTCCAAAATACTGCTGTCGTTGTACCCAATGCCCCAGTGATCGGATATACCCCGCCCGAGGGAAGTGTCCAGCTCATCAATTCCGCTGCCATTGGCACCGGCAAAATCTATTACCGCGTGGTCGACGACGAAGCACTGGTCGGCCATGATTATCAGTTGGAATTCTTCGATACCTCAAACGATGCGATCGATAACAATCATAACTGGGATCCTTTGACGGATGATGTCGGCAGTGACGGGATCCCCAATACCAAAGACCCAGATGGGACGGAGAACAATGGGATTCCTGATCCCGGTGAACCGAATTTGGATATGAAAGACAGTGAAGAAATGATCCTGAAGACCACGACCTTATATTCGGTTCGGGATCTCACTGGGGTCAATGTTTCATTTAAAGCTCGCGATACGATGTTCGTGAAGCTGCCTCACCAACATCAGATCGAGGCCACAGTTGTGGTCAAAGATCAAACCGGCCAGACGATCGATCCTTCGCGATATATACTGATTCCAGAGACTGGCAAGATTCGAGGCAGGAATTCTGGCGATCTTCGCTATGGGGATAGCTATTCCATCTATTATCAATATTACCCTGTTTATCGAAGTCCCCATATCGAACGAAGCCCTTGGGTTCAGGAAACGCTGGATACCGATATCTTCGATGGACTGCAATTATCGTTCGATAATCATTGGAAGATCGTCCAGGACAGTAGCCGATCGTATTGGTCCAATCCAGCCAAGGCCATGGACTACAGCTTCAGCAATCTGGATACCTACTTCGATAGTGAGCGGCTATTGGGACTGCGCCATCCCAGTGATTATCAGATCATCTTTTATGATAACGTAGTCGATACGACCATCGATTTGCCCAAATATTATGTCACCGGGGTTCCAGTGAATTTCAAGATATATAATAAAACCGATGCTCGCTGGGTGGATTTCATTTTTGGGGATTATGATGGAAATGGCAGGCTCACCTCCTCCGATGAATTGATCTTTTTGGAGCCAGGGGCCAATGGCGAGTTGGTGTTTACCTGGGATATCTATTTTCCCAAGATCGAACGTGAATTCCAATATGGGGATGGCGATACCTTAACCATCAGATTGAAGAAACCGTTCCGCCGGGAGGATGTGTATCAATTTACTGGGCCGATGCCCACCATTGCGCAAGGGATGTCAAAGCAGCAATTGGATATGATTCGGGTGGTTCCAAATCCCTACATCGTTGCCACGTCCCATGAGCTTCCGCTTCCTCCGGCAATTAGCAGCGGCCGCGGGGAACGCAAGATCGATTTTATTCATCTTCCTCCAGGGGCAAAGATAACGATTTTCACATCTCGTGGCGAGCATGTCACGACCCTGTTCCACGATAACAATATTTTCGATGGGACGGTTTCCTGGAACCTGAAGACGAAAGAGAATCTCGATGTGGCGCCGGGGGTGTATTTCTATGCAGTGGAGTCTTCGATTGGCAAAAAGACTGGCAAGATCGCCATCATCAAGTGAGAACTGTTTAGGTGGTGGCATTGCAATAACTCATGTTCAAATGCAAATCGGATATTAGAGGAGCTCGTGATGAAAATAAGAGGAACGATTATCCTGACCGTGATAGCCGTATTGATGAACGCTGGGCTATTTGGCCAATCAAAGGTTGGCACTGCAGCGTCACCTTTTTTGGGCATCAGTGTTGGTCCTCGTGCCACAGCGATGGGCGCTGCCTTTACCGCGGTCTCGGCAGATGCCAGTTGTCTCTATTATAATCCCGGCGGCATCGCTCAGCTCCCCCAGTCGCAATTCATGATCAGCCACACCAACTGGCTGGTTGGCAGCAAATTAAACTGGCTGGGCCTGGTTCTCAAGTTGGATCGCGAAAATACGATCGGGATGAGTTTTACCCAATTAAACTATGGCGAGGAACCCGTCACCACCGTCTTGCAGCCCGAGGGAACCGGCGAATTGTGGGGCGCAAGCGATATCGTGGCTGGAATTTCATACGCGAGGAATCTCACCGACCATTTCTCAATCGGCGGGAGTGTTAAATATATTCAGCAAAAAATTTTTAATGAACAAGCCAATGCTTTCGCGGTGGATATTGGATTGTTATTTATCACTCAGTTCAACGACATGAAATTGGGCATGAGCATCTCCAATTTTGGCACGGATATGAGATTGGAGGGGAAAGATCTGTTGCATCGCGTCGATCTCGATCCTGCTCGATTGGGAGACAACGAGACGATCGTTGCGAATTTGAAGACGGATTATTGGACACTGCCGCTGTTTTTCCGTGTTGGCCTGGCCATGGATGTGATTCGGACCAAATATAGCCAGCTCACCCTGGCCGTGGATGCGTTGCGCCCCAGCGATAATACTGAAATTTTGAATTTGGGCGCAGAGTTCGCATTTAATAAAATGCTCTATCTGCGCGGGGGCTACAAATCGCTGTTCCGCAAGGAGAGCGAGGAAGGCCTCACCCTTGGCGCTGGTCTGAATTTCGGCTATGGGCCAAACGTCAGCCTTGGCTTGGATTACTGCTTCATGGATTTCGGCGTATTCGAGACGGTTCACATGTTCGGGCTGAAAATTAGCTTCTGACGCGGGTGATCTACAATTGGATTGTTGCGCTGTTGATTTCTTATCCGATGAACCTTATCAACGAAATGGAGGTGATGGAGCGTTCAAAAAATGTATTTGGTCATTCACTGGTAGAGGGGGTCAGATTTAATATTTATTGTGGCAAAAAGCAAAGCCACGAAGCAATGTTATGGAGATTGTTTCGCGTCGATCGCAATGGCATTGCATTATAATGGTCATTGAGAATCTTTCTGCTTTTATCAACAAAACATAATCACCAATCAGGAGGTACTGAGATGAGGAAATTTTTGATACTGACTGTCTTGCTCGTGTCTTTGGGGATGTTTTCGATGGCCTTCGCGCAGGATCATCTATTGATCACCGAGATCGCCAATCGTCCCAACTCGCCGCTCAATGGCGAATTTGTCGAAATTTATAATGGTACTGGGGCCACCGTTGATCTGACGAATTATTATCTCACCGATTGTCCGTTCCAGGGCGACAACGACTATGTTAATATCGTCGACAACACCTTCACCCCAGCCACCTATGACTTTTTGGCCAAATTTCCAGATGGGGCCAAGATCGAAAATGGCCAGTATATCGTCGTTGCCATGAAGGGGAATGATTTCAAGCAGCTTTATGGGATTGATCCAGATTATGAACTTATCCCTCAATCAGATACCGTACCGGACATGATTGCGCCTGTACCGAATGCTATTGCATCCAATACCGGCTTCACCGATGCCAGCGAGGTGATGATCCTATTCTACTGGGATGGGTTCTCTGATTTGGTCAAGGATGTGGATTATCTGGTATGGGGTGATACCGAAGAGGCAGCGGATAAGACCGGGGTGAAAAAAGACGGTCCTGATCCTGACTCTGATCCATCGGAGTATTTGCCGGACACTCCTTTTGCCAATCAAATTTTGCTCAAATCGTTAAGCTCGACCCGCTTGCATACGGACGGCAAATCGCTGCAAAGAAAACCGCTGATCGAAGTGGGAGAAAAACAGTCTGGGGGGAACGGTATTACTGGCCACGATGAGACCAGCGAGAACCTGGCTGTCGCTTTTGTCGAGGCTGATCCTACTCCGCGAGCTCCGAATGTCAGTAAAGTCAAAGTTACTTTTATTGCCAATACAGCCACAGTGCCAGACACGCTGGGCCCAAATTCAGTCGTTCAAATTCGGGGTGCTGGTGGTCCTTTGACCTGGAACGGCGCATCCCCGGTGTTCATGCAAAACATCGGAGGTGATTATTGGAAGGCCACGGTTCAATTTGATCCGGGTGATTCGGTGCAGTTCAAGTTTTTCACCAATGCGCACGACACGGTGTATCCTGGTGTTGAATGGGAACATCAAGGTTGGGAAGGCGATGTGGCGACTGGCAACCGATTGCTCGTTGTGGGAAGCGCAGATACAACGCTACCGCTGCAATTTGTCAACGGCTGGAAATACGGCGCTGGCCAATATGAAAAACCTTATACGACCAACGATTCCACCTTTGTGGTGTGGATTCGTGTGAACTGCCAGGGCTGGGAGGATTTCAACCCAGCCGCCCAGCAGATTGGTCTGCGCGGCTCGAATAATGTGGATTGGGGACAAACTGGCGAGCTGTCCTGGGGCAAGACGTACCTATTGCAACAGGAATCTGACCATGTCAATGGTGGCAGCCAGCAATATCCTGGTCGCTATTTTTACAGTGGAGCTGTTCACGTGCCCAATAAATATGCAGGCGCTGGAATCGAATTTAAGGTGGTGGTTCATAATGCTGGCGCACCGTTGGATGAGGACTGGGGAAAGCTGGTCTATAATCCCAGCTTGCAGAACAAAGTGGCGCTTTCTGGTGTCGATACCACTAATTATTGGTTCTGGTTCGATAATAAGCGACCGCAAGTGAAAGTCCATCGCGACGTGGTGATCGTGGAATTCGTGGCGGATTTAAAGAACGCCATCGATAAAAAGGGCTTTGCATTTGGGGATACGCTGGTGGTTCGTACCGGTTATTACGGGACGGCCAGTGAGGTGCGCTCCAAAATGATGCGTCGTCAGGGCTTTACCACGCGCTTCACAGCGATCGATACGATCACGACCACGATTGGCGCGCATCTGGATTATCAGTATTATAAAATTAAAAACGGTGTGGAATATCGGGAGATCTATTATAACTTCCTGTATACTGGCGAAACGACCGGCGAGGCAGAACGGCGCGTTGTGGAGAAGATCACTGGAAACAATATCAAGGTCGAGGATATTTTGGATAGCAAGTCTGAAATCCATCGAATGCCGTTGTTCCGCAACACCTCGTTGCTGGCCCGTGATGTGCTGGTAACGTATTTGTGCGATGTTCGTCCAGCGATCTATCAGGTTAAAGTGGGCACGGTATTGAAAGATATTCAAGGAACCATCGACATCTCCGATCCCAATCAGGTGTTGCAATTGGGCGTGGCGATGAACGGTCCTGCAACTGGTGGCTGGGGCACCTGGGGCGCTGGTCTGATGACCGATCCCGCCCATCAAATGTTCGATGACGGGACCCACGGCGATGCAGTGGCTGGAGATAGCATTTACACCATCCAGATCCAATACCGGGGCGGTGTGGATGTCGTGGGCCAGGAGTTCAAATTCGGCATCGGCGGCGGCGATAATGAAGGTGGCTATGGGAACAACCACATCGAAAACATCGATGATACCAACCCGACCTTCACCATCGATGCCCAATTTGGCAGCATCGACCCTGTGAAATATTACGCCTGGAATTTCGATCTGCGAATTCCTACTGGAGTAAAAGAAACGCCTGTTGCCAATCTGCCGACCGAATTTAGTCTGGGACAGAATTATCCCAATCCTTTCAATCCCAGCACAGAGATCATTTACACGTTGCCGCAAGAGACCATGGTGACGCTGGCGGTGTATAACACCATGGGACAGCGCGTGGCTACTTTGGTCAACAAGAAACAAGCTGCTGGTCGGTACCAGGTTCGCTGGTCCGGGGTGGACGAAGCGGACAATCACCTGCCCAGCGGTGTTTATATCTATCGCATCGAGACCAACCAGTTCTCCGCTGCCAAGAAAATGTTGCTGATCAAGTAGCGCGGACCAGCAACACTGCCTGCTACAAGCAAATTCAAATATGGAAAAGGGAGCGATCGCAGATCCGCTCCCTTTTTTTATCATCCGCACATTCTGCGATTTGCCTGGTCAGATGCTCAAAACTTTTATTGACAAAAACCAGAAATTTTTATATATTGCCTAGCGACTCATTATTAACCAATGTCATTTCATCGAAACGATTTATATAATGCATCGGTTTCTATTGCATGAATTACCTGTTTGACTGCTATGCCACTCAACTGGGGAAAAGATCAGCGATATGGAAGACATCATTCAACGGTATTTATCTGGTGATCGGCGCGCCTTAGCTCGCCTGATTTCTTTGATTGAAAACGAAGCCGAAACCGCCGCCAATTTGATGGATCAGATCTATTATCGGACTGGGAGGGCGTATCGGATTGGTATCACAGGTCCGCCTGGCGCAGGGAAAAGCACCATTGTGGATCAACTGACCAAGCGGTTTCGCCAGCAAAATAAAACTGTGGGCATTGTTGCAGTAGACCCGACCAGTCCGTTTACAGGCGGAGCCCTGCTGGGGGATCGAATTCGGATGAACGATCTTACCACGGATCGCGGGGTTTTTATCCGCAGCATGGCCAGTCGGGGAAGCCTGGGCGGACTTGCCCAACGCAGCCAGGAAGTTGCCGATCTGCTCGATGGCTTTGGTTTCGACATCGTGATGTTTGAGACTGTCGGCGTGGGACAATCCGAGCTGGATGTGGTCGAAGCGGCCGATTCCACCGTGGTGGTGTTGGTGCCCGAATCCGGCGATTCCATCCAGGCGATGAAAGCTGGCCTGATGGAGATCGCCGATATTTTTGCGATCAACAAATCGGATCGCGAGGGCGCCGATCGGGTATTGCTGGAAATCCAGTTTGTCCTGGGGTTCAGCGAGGATTCGCGGCCCTGGAAACCGCCTATCATTCAAACCATTGCCAATACCGGGCAGGGTATCGCCCAGCTTCATGAGAGCCTGGAACAACATCTGGCCTTTCAAGATCGAACCCAGCTTCGAATCGAAAAAAGAAAACGTCGCATTGAAAACTACGTCCGGCAGATCGTCAATGAGCGGATCATGCGGCAATTCTGGGGATCATCCCAGCAAAAACGATTGGCCGAGCTCATCGATCAAATCCTCAATAAAGAAAGATCGCCGTATTCGGTGAGCAATGAGTTGATCGAGCAATTCAAGAAATAGGGTGACTGAAGCATTGAAGGATTGTAAAGCTATCTCACCTGCCTGGCAATTGATGCGATGATCGCTGATTTTCATTGGGAACATGACTGATAAAAAAATGAAAGGAACCGTGCGTGATCAAAAATTACCGCTCGCTTTTTGAATTCAACCCAGATATCATCTATCTTAACCATGCCTCAACTGGAATGCTCCCTCGAAAAACTGCCGAAGCAATGACCGAATATATCGAAGCGCTGGCGTCGTCCGGCGAGCCCAGCATGGAAGGACTGTTGGCGATGCATGCTGACTTCCGAGATCAGGCGGCTCGGCTCCTGAATGTCCATCCCAGAGAAATCGCATTTGTTCGGAACACGACAGATGGATTGGGAGTGGCGCTCCATTCGATCGATTGGCAACCCGGGGAGAATATGGTAGTTCAGGAGGATGCGTTTCCCGCCAGTCTCTACCTGGCCGCATATTGTTTCCCCAACGTGGAGAAACGGTACGTCCCGCTGAATGATGGAACCGACTTTTTCGAACGAGTGCAGCAGCAAATAGATGATCGCACCCGGGCGGTCGTGGTCGATTTCGTGCATTTCCTTTCTGGCTATCGGCTGGATTTGCAGCGTCTCAGCCAATTGAAGCGGCCCGATCGATGTTATCTGGTCGTGGATGGGATTCAGGGACTGGGCGCGGTTCAGGTCAATCTAAAAGGGACAGCAGTGGATTTCTTCGCTGCTGGTGGCGTCAAATGGCTGAATGGGCCTGCTGGCACTGGCATTTTGTTCGTTCGCCATGAGATTCTCCCGAAGTTGATCCCATTTCATGTGAGCTGGGCTGGGGCTGCCTATGAGGATTTGTCCAGTTTCTATCCTGTTAGGCCCCTTTACCCCGATGCAAGACGGTTTCAGCCGGCCAATGATAATTTCATCGGCCTGGTTGGCCTCATGGAATCCATTAAATTGATCCATGAAATTTCGCCCCAAACAATCGAAAGCCATATTCTTCACATCACGGAACAAGCCATCGCAACGCTCCAGGCGCATGGATTTCGCGTGATGACTCCATCGGCTCAAGCGCTTCGGGCCGGGATAGTGACTTTTAAGCACCCCCAAATTGAAAGCCAAAAGATATTCCAACATCTCGCCGCCAATCGGGTGGTTTGTTCCCTCAGAGAGGGATGGATTCGATTCGCATTTCACTTTTATAACACCGAAGCGGAGTTGAATCAAGTCATTTCGGTTTTAGAATCATTCACTCAGACATCCTGATTCTATAAGTCAGACACCCTGAGCTTTTGGATGATTTGGGGACCCAATCTTGTCATCAATTTTCTGAAATGGACCAAAATCATTTGAATATAACTTCGCTTTTAAAATAAACGGTTCTCAGATTTGATTTTTCATGGTTGTCCCACTGCCATGGTGAAAATTTCAAATCATAAAAAAGGAACAGCCAAAGCATTCCACTAAAGATTGATTTCAAGCAGGAAGCGTTTTTGAACCGATTGATATTTTCAGCCGCTTTCAGTCTCTGAGCGCTGATAAATTTTCTATGGTTGTTCCATTTCCATGGTGAAAATTTCAAACCATAAAAAAGGAACAGCCAAAGCATTCAACTAAAGATTGATTTCAAGAAGGGAGCGTTTTTGAACTGATTGATATTTTCAGCCGCTTTCGCTCTGTGAGCGCTGATAAATTTTTTATGGTTGTTCCATTTCCATGGTGAAAATTTCAAACCATAAAAAAGGAACAACCAAAGGATTCCACTAAAGATTGATTTCAAGAAGGAAGATCTTTTGAGCCGATTGATATTTTCAGCCGCTTTCAGTTTGTGAGCGCTGATATATTTTTCTATGGTTGTTCCATTTCCATGGTCAAAACATAAATCCAGAAAGAAGTTTTCTCAAATGTGAATTTATTTTTGTGGCTGTTTTTAATTTCTGAGCGCTGATAAATTTTCTATGGTTGTTCCATTTCCATGGTCTGAAGGTGCTCCTGCAAAAAGTAGAATTTCGATTTTCATTATTAACGTTTCAGGCATAATCAAACTCAGGCGAAGGAGGAAAAAAGTGAAGCGGTTTAATGGTGCCATCTTAATTTTGTTGTTTAATGCGGCTCTGATTTTTTCTCAACAAGCAACGATCGTTTTTCAGGACAATTTCGAGAGCTATCAGAGCGGATCCGACGGCGCTCCGATCTGGTACATTTCAAAGGGGCTCTGGCAAATTGAAGCTGGCCGGCTAATTCAAAAAACCAAGGAGTACGATTGTGGCGCGTTGCTCAATCTCTTTATCGATTATTCTTTTGAATTGGCCATGGATTTCAGAGTTAAGGAGGGCGAGCCAGGCGCCGGGTTTTTCTTTCACTCGGAGGACTATCGTGCCACGGATTTCTCTCACATGAGCCGGTTTGAGTCCAATAAAACGATGTTGATCGGACATTTCATGCAGGCTGGGTATGAATGCAGCCATAGCGCCCGATTCGATGAGCAGGATTTTTCGAAATGGCACCAATTAACCTTGCGGGTGGATCAAGATCATAATAATTACAGCATCTGGTTAGACGATCGCGCGATTGCCAGGGATGAGCCGATATTGTTCCCAGCAGGCTATTGTGGGTTACAATCATCTGGTGGCGTCATCGAGTTCGACAATGTGGTGCTGAAACGACTGCCGATGAAACGCCCACCAGTGGTGTTGAGCTGGCTACGCAATTTTTTGATCACAGATAAGCAGGAGTTGATCATCCCAAGCAAAGCGCGAGGTCTGGTTCAAAAGGTAGATCGGGATGGAAAATTGATCGGTACCATCGGGGCACCGCGCGCTCAGAAAGGCCAATTCGAGCATCCCAGTTCTATCGCCCAATTGAAAAATGGGGAGCTGGTGATCGGCGATGAGGGAACCCATCGAATTCACCTGTTTCATAAAAATGGCAAATGGAAAAATTCCGCTGGCTTTTTTGGCAATGGTCGGCAGCAACTTAATCGGCCAGTTGATATTGCCGTCGATCAACAAGATCGCATTTTTATTGTGGACGAAGGGAATCATCGGGTTCAAGTCTGGGACGCTGATCTCCAATTTATTGCCGAGTTTGGCAGGAATGAACTGGACCATCCTGCCGCGGTAGCGATAGAGGGACAAGCCATCTATGTTTTGAATAACGGGATGAATCAGGTGGAAATTTACCAGTGGAGGAACCAAAAAGCCGAATGGCAGCGCGATTTTGTGTTTGGCAGCGGCCAGGGGCGCGATATCTTGGTCCATGATGGAAAGATCTATGTTTCGGTTGGGAACGAGCTGCGGCTATTCGACGAAAATGGTACGCTGTTGAGAAAATTTCATGCTGAATCGATCAATGGCCTTTATCCGTTTGGTCTGGGGATTGACAAGAATGAACAAATTTATGTCGCCGATTATCGCGCGGGCCGATTGGTGATGGTTGACAAGGATTTGACTGAACCGAAGCCAGAGATCAGCTTTCCCTCGAATCGTCAGGCACTGATCCGATTTAGCTCCAAACGAGCAGAAAAACCGGGCTTACGCGTGTTGGTCAGGGATAGTCTGGTCTTTCAAACGAGCGGACGGCAGGCAACCGAGCACGCCTTCACGGTCGATAATTTGACGCCATCGACTACTTATCATTTGCAATTTGCTCCGACCTTGCCAACGATCCCGGCTGGTGCGGGTTGGTCAAAAAGATATGCGTTTATCACCCCGGCCGAGAAGGGTAAAAAGCATTATTGGCGCCTGCCCATGGTGACCATCATCTTCACCAGCGTGTTAGATACTTCTCGATGGAAACCCTCGCACCCTCCGCTTCCCCCGCTTCCGCCTGAAGAATTGGATCGGATCAAAGCCCAGGTGGAGGACGGCATCCGTTTTTACTGGATGAACTCTGGGATGAACCTGTTTCTGGACAATGACTTTATAATCATCGACGAGCAATTGTTTCATCATCAGATTTTTGGCTCGCAATGGTGGTATCCACCCAAGGAGGAGTGGATCGTTCGCGCCATCGAGAACCACGGCAAAAGGGTTCAGGATTATGTATCGGTGTTATTTTTGGCGTGTGTGAGGGATTATAATAGCAAGAGCGGCAAGTATGAATTGTGGGGCAAAGGCGGCGGATTTACGGCCGGCATCGGCGCCAATAGCCAGTATGGCCTCTCCTATTGGGAAGTCACTCACGCAAATCATGGCTCAGGCAACAATTGGCTGATGGTGCATGAGTTCCATCATCAACTGGATGAGTTGTTTCTTGTCAGTGGCTATCCGGAGTATTGGTTCAACCATTTCTCGCCGACGGTTAATACCGCTGCCGATTTCGGCGAGCATTTCGATGGCAACGCCTGGATCCTGAAAAATTGGCCGGTGAGTCACTGGTACGATCTCAAATTTGGAGAAATCCGATTTGCAGATGATCGGGATATGGATGGCATCCCAGATGATGATCCTCGATTGCCAATGGATGAAAAACGGTTGAATAGCAGCCCAAATTTGATGGATAGCGATGGCGATGGCGTTTCAGACCTCGACGAAATCGCTTTTTCCAATTGGATCATCGAGGGGTGCGGTGAAACATACGGTGAGCCTGCGCTTTTGCCCAATCTCATCGCTACAGATACCGATCGCGATGGATTGCCTGACAATGTTGATCCCTATCCCTTGTATCCGTTCGAGCCGATCATCAAATATCAAATGGCGTCGCTTGATATATCCAGCAACCGAAATCTTCTGGCGCGATTGGTGGATCATCGGATTCACGCAACGGTATGCGCTAAATGGGATTCACTTAATCTCAGCCTCGCTTTCGTAATGGATCGGCTGGCGCCAATCAAACTGATGATCGATGCGAATGCTGATGGCTGGTTCATCGGCCGCGACAATTATTTGATCTATCTGAAGCCCAAAGATGCTGCTGCGCTGGAGACTGATCTGATCATGGTCAATTGCGCTGATCCAAAACAATGGCCGTTTCATGATAAAGAGCTGGCGAAGAAAATCACGCTGTCATCTGAAATAAAAAAAGTCGGCGATCAGTTTATCGTTACTCTTACCGTTCCAAAAAACGAATACACAGGATTATCGCTGATCGCTGGCGAAAAGCTCGGTTTGAACATCGGCTTTTCGGTGGTGATGGATGGCGATGGCCACCAGCGTTATCTGACGATCTTCGAGCCCAATCGGTTCTTTGATGTGGATTTGGTGAAATAGGTTGGGTGACTATATTGGCTTAATGAAGTTATCGAGGAAGGACGGAATGATGAAAATCGGACGTGCTCTCATTTATCTGCTGATTTTAGCCTGGTGCGGTAGTGTTTTTGCTCAGGAGGAATGTACTGTGGCCGTCGTATCAGGCAAGGCCACGGTGGACGGCCGTCCCTTGCTCTGGAAGAATCGGGACACCAGTACCCTGGATAACGAAGTCGCCTATTTTGACGATGGCAAATATCCTTACATCGGAGTGATCAATGCCGGGGATACCACCCAGGTGTGGATGGGCGTTAATGCTGCCGGTTTTTGTATAATGAACTCGGAGTCTCAGGATTTAGAGGGCGATACGTTGGATGCGGAGGGCTATTTCATGAAGCAGGCCTTGATGGAATGCGCCACGGTCGCTGATTTCGAGCAGCTCTTATTGAAAACCAATGAGATTGGCCGCGAAACTAAAGCCAATTTTGGCGTCATTGACGCCACAGGCGCTGCCGTGATTTTTGAAACCGGCAATCATAGCTTCACCAAATTCGATGCAAATGATGTTCAAACCGCCCCATTGGGTTTCATTGTTCGCGCTAATTTTGCCATGACCGCAGTGGATACTAGCAAAAGCTACGGTCAGGTGCGGTATCGGCGAGCCAATGCGTTGTTCGAAAAATTTGCCAGGGAGAAAAATATCAGCCATCGAACCATCTTGCGGTCGATCGCTCGCGATCTGGCTAACGAAAATATCGATCCCTATCCATTGCCATTCCTCGGTCGCGAACACGATAAACCGCAGGGTTTTGTTCGAACCTATCATTCCATCAATCGATTTCGCACCGCTTCTTGTGCTGTGTTTCATGGCGTGCTTCCGAACGAAAATCCGTTATTGACGACCATGTGGGTGATTCTTGGCGAGCCGATCTGCGGCATTGCCGTTCCAATTTGGGTCGTGGCTGGCCGAGTGCCCAGCGTAATGGATGGGGATTCCGTAGCGCTTCTGAATCAATTGATCCAGCAGCTCGAACGAAAGGCATATCCAGATACCTCGCTAAGCCGATATGTGGATACCAGGGCCCTGGTCGATCAAAATGGCAAGGGAATATTTCCAAAATTATTTAAAAAAGAGGATGCTTTTTTTGAATTCACGGAGAAGAAATTGAAAACTTGGAGACGGAAAAATCCCAGTGCAGAAGCTGTCCTGAAAGTTGAAACGGAGATGAGTGACAAGGCAGCATTATGGCTGAAAAAGATTTTGGCGAATTAATCTGAGATGAATTGTCTGCGCCAGGCGAGATGGGATCAGGATGATCTGAAAAGAGCTATTTCTGCGCATTGGCATTTTACAGATGGATCTGGGTAGCAGCTTTGGTTAAAGCAAGCTCCTCAACGGTGGGGCTGTATTCAGTGATGATTATATTGACCCGCCTGGAATGATAAAGGTATCCAGCATGAATTGAAGCTTGGGCGAGAAGGATTGTGTTGGATAAAGAAAACTGGTTCGGATAGGAAGGGAAGTGAATCACTACTTAAAAGCTCTCGAGGATTTGGGCATAGCCGCAAAATAATTTATTGGATTGATTCACCAATCATAGTGCTCGTTCTGTGCAGAATTCAATTTCCACCCAGGGGACCAAGATATCGAAATCGACCAATAGCTCTTTCTCTACCGCCCACGGCCAAAATCTCTAAGCTGAACCGTAACGATGAAGATCAATAACCTTTGCCCGCGAAAATCTCGGATTGGCATGAATGCAACGGCAACTCCGTGCTGCATTTTCATGCTGGTCCGCATTTTCCTCAAAAAAAGAAAGCCTGAATTGTTCATTCAGGCTTTCTTTTGGTAGCGGGGGTAGGATTCGAACCTACGGCCTTTGGGTTATGAGCCCAACGAGCTACCAACTGCTCCACCCCGCGATCAATAGATTTATCTTAAAATGCCTATGTCATCTTAAATCTGCATCCGCCATTTGGCGAACTCAGTCTTCCGATCAATAATGCTTGCAGCAGACCTTAATTGCTAACAGGGTTCAAGCGCAAGGCCATAGCTACTCGCAGTCGATCCTTTTCAAGATTTTTCGGCGGTTAATATAATGGTTTTTACAATCAAAGTCAAGATTTTTTTCTGGCATTTTCATAGAAAAAATTCAACTCCATAAAAAATGCTATGAATTTTGGTCTTGATTTATTATATTAGCCCCCTGCATTCAAAAAAGCTTTGCTTATCCGATTTTATCCAAAATGAAGGGTTTCAATGGCTCAACTGAAATACATCGATTGTTATGCTGCGATAGGTAAATGGTCTGGAAAAGATATTGAAGCTCCGTGGACCACAGAGCAAATGCTTTCGGACATGGAGCGCTGTCGGATTCATGGAGCGCTTGTCTATTCGCATCTTGCAAGGGAGCTTCAGCCTTCGGTTGGAAACCAGTTGGTGTTGGAACTATGTCATCGTTTTCCCAGACTTATCCCGTGCTGGGTATTGCTACCCCATCTCTGTGGCGAAGCACTTCCTGGACCGAAATTGGTTCAGGAGATGCTCGACAATAGGGTTAAAGCCGCGAAACTATTTCCGAAATTGCATCGCTTTTCCCTGAAAGAGCCCAGTATGGATCTGCTGCTTAATTCGCTCCAGGAGGCAGGAATACCTGTTATTTTTGATCGCGGAGAACATGAGTTAGAGGTCCAGCAAATTGACTGGGATGAAATCATCTGGATTTGTACCAATTATCCTCGACTCAATGTGATTCTGCATGGCGTTCGGTGGGAGGCCACGCGGCATTTGCTACCGCTGCTGAAACGATTTCCCCATTTGTATTGTGAATTTTCCAATCATCAGGGCAATCGAATTATCGAATTTTTGGTGCAAGAAATCGGCGCCGATCAATTATTGTTCGGGACGCAAATGATGCAGAAAAGCCCAGGCGCAGCAAAAGCTTTTATTGATTATGCCGAAATCAGCCTGGAGGACCGCAAAAAGATTGCTCACGAAAATTTAGCTCGACTGCTGAAGCTCGAACATCTGCCTGATGATTATCCTGATGATCGCAATTCAGATAAAATTTTGCAACAGGCACGATTAGCAAAGCCGATTGATGACATGGAGGTGATCGATTCCCATGCTCATATCAGTGAAAAAGGGCATTCAGATATAGTGATCGCCCCGATGCCCGAAGCGGATGCCGCCGGCCTGGTCGATCGGAACAAGCGAATTGGAGTTGATATCACCTGCGTGAGTTCCTGGACTGGAATCTGGAACGATTATGAACGCGGTAATGAAATCGTCCGCCAGGCCATGCAAGATTTCCCTCAGCACATCATTGGATATGCCACGCTTGATCCGAATTATGTCCTGGATTGGGATCTCGAAATTCAGCGCTGTCATCAGACCTATGGCATGAAGGGGATGAAACCGTATTTTCCGCGGAATAAAGTGCCGTATAACGATCATCGGTATCAACCCTGGTTCAGCTATGGCAATCAACATCGCCTGTTTTCGCTCATGCATTTTTCAGATAATTTCGTCAAAGAGATGGAAGAATTGGCAGCAGCATATCCAGAAATCTCATTTCTATTGGCGCACTCTGGCATGAGTTATGAGACTGCTCGGAAGCATGTTGCTTTGGCCAAACAATTTCCCAACATTTTTCTTGAGATCACCTATACCGCTGTAACAAATGGTGTGATCGAATACATGGTCAGAGAGATCGGGTCTGAGCGTGTCATCTATGGTTCGGATTCTGTCATGCGCGACCCCATCCCTCAATTCGGATGGCTCGCTTATTCGAACATCTCGGAAGCCCATAAACGAAACATCCTCGGGAACAATATGCGAAAGATCATTGACCGCTGCATCTGATTTTTCCTGTTTGTATTGCGAGCAAGTGCCCGTGTGAATAGTAGATGCTTTTTTAGATTTGATTTGCAAATCTATTTTGCTGGATATTTTCTTCAATAAGCAGGGTTAATCAAAATCGTTAACAAAATGGAAGGATAAAGATGACCAAATCAGTTGCTCTGTTTGAAATTTTGAAGCGCCATCGGTTGATCGGGTTGCTGACGCCCAAAAATGCCGAGCAATGTGTCATTGCGTATGAAACGCTCAATCCGCTTGGCGTGGTGTTAGAGATCGCTTTTCGCTCCACAGCCGCGGCTGATGGGATTCGAGCCGTGTTGCACAAATATCCTGATGCGCTCATCCTCGCTGGCACTGTCATGACTGAAAGCCAGGCCAAATTGGCCATTGATACTGGAGTCGCTGGTATTGTCTCAGCGGATTATATTCCAGCCGTTGTCGAAATCGCTGTGAAAAACGATGTGATGTGCATTCCTGGAGGTCTGGCGGATTGCGGGAAACAGCTTGTTCAAAAAGCACAGCTCTATGGCTGCGAGCTGGATGAATTGAGGGAGCGTTACCCCTATCAATATATCTACAAATTGTTCCCCGCATCGACCGAAACAGGATCGAATATGGGGTTAGCCAAGGCCTGGAAGGGACCATATAAGGGACTCAATATCGTTTACACGGGCGGCATTTCCTTGGAAAATTTGCAAGAAATGGTGCGGATGGATCCGGAAGGTATTTATTGCGGATCGGCTGTTACCAAAGCGATCGACCAACCAGACGTCATGCGCGCCGAAGCGCAAAAATGGCTTAACATCATTGGACGCGCCTGATATCCACAACCGAAACTATTGGCGAATGCTCGATTGGATTGACATCAATGAAATCGATCAGCTATCATCTTGGCAAAACGCCCACGGAACTGAATATTCCGGTAAAAGTAATCGCTTGAGCTTGATGATTAGAGTGACGTTAAAAGGCAGGATCAACAATCAATGCTAAAAAACATACCGCTAAAAACTCCAAAGCCGGACTGCAAACAATTTATTGATACCTTGATGGATGGTTCCCGGCGCCAGTCCGTCCCGCTGGTTGAATACATTGTTGACGATGTGGTCATGAAACCGATCGTGACTGAGCTATTGGGCCGTCCATGGGTCGCGCTGGGACAGGATCGTGGGTCTCAGCAGGGATATTTAGATAATTTCATCCAATTCTGGTATCGGATGGGCTATGATTTTGTCCGCTTCGAAGAGGCTTTGCCGCTCTACCGAACCTATTTGGTTACCAAAGATGTTGGAGCGGATAAGACCAGAGACCGCATCTGGGTGGATCAACATCGCGGGGCGATCATGTCCTGGAGCGATTTCGAGACATATCCCTGGCCCAGCGTGTCGGAAATGGATTTCTTCAAATTCGAATATTTGAACGATCATCTGCCGGATGGCATGGGGCTCATTACCTGCCACGGCGCCGGCGTATTCGAGCACGTCTCCCAATTGATGTCCTATGAAGGCCTTTGTTTAGCGCTTTACGATCAGCCCGATCTGGTAACAGCGATCACTGATAAAATTGGCGGATTGATCTACAGTTTCTATCAACATCTGCTCGATCTGGACCGGGTGATCGCCATTTTTCAAGGCGACGATATGGGATTCCGCAGTGGCACGCTGATCGCCCCAGAGGCGCTGCGACGGTATTTCTTGCCCTGGCACAAAAAATTAGCTGCGCTGGTCCATCAACATGGGCGTCCATATTTCCTTCACTCCTGTGGCAACCTCGAAGCCATCATGGAAGACCTGATCAGCGAAGTACGGATCGACGGCAAGCATTCATTCGAGGACGCGATCGTTCCAGTTCAGGATTTCCAGCTCAAGTATGGCGACCGCATTGCAATATTGGGAGGGCTGGACATCAATATTCTTTCTAACAGTCCCCAGGATGAAGTGCGAACAAAAACGCGTTTCCTGATCGAGACCTGTGGCAGTCGCGGAAAATATGCTGTTGGCTCAGGGAATTCTATCCCCTCTTACGTTCCCGTGGAAAATTATCTGGCAATGGTGGACGAGGCGATGGCCGTTCATTAAGCATCAATTCTAACGATCGCGGATAATATCGATTTAATTAAAATCGAGGGGACGGCTACTGGCAAACAGCCATAGGAAAATTCGCATCAACGTCAGTGCGTGCTAAATCAAATTTCAAAGCTCGATAAAGTAACTTTGCGCTCTAATCATGTGTCCATCCACCTGCTGCGGTTCGGAGCCGAAGTTGACAATGATTCGCCTGCCATTTTCAAACACCGTTTCCTCAAGCTCGATATTATCGTTCACGAAACGGTGCGATACCATCGCTGCCATCCCAATCTGCTCGTGCCAGCGATCGACGTGAAAAGTTGAACTGAAAATTTTCTCATCCATTTGGGTCGCCGCAAAACCGATGGTTTCCTCTGCGCTTCGATCTCCAATCTGGCCGAATTCTGGCTTTATGGCGAATAACAGCATATAGCCCCATAGCATATCCTCCAGCCACTTGGGATAGGGCTTATTCTGGGTGAAAGTGATATAGCGGGCGGCAAAAGCAGCATCATGAAAGACCAACGACCAGAGAGGGATGGTTTCACCAGGTTTTCGTTCATGGCGACTCTCGAACCAGTGGCAATAAGGCACACCAAAGTCGGCGCTCTCTTCGCTGCCGACCAACAATCCTTGATCCAGATAGAATTTGAGAATCTCTGATTTCAATTCACGGTCCTGAAGTCGGGTCAGCGTATTGCCTGGCTCGAAGGATTGCAATAGCTTTGCAGCGGTAACCGTGTCTGGAAACATAGCCTGGGGATTCAATCCTTTTATTTTTTCCCAATTGCGCTGCGCATATTTCAGACTGTCCCTGGAATTTAGCATATAGGCCTGTCCGCCTGCCCATAAGCCGCCAGGCATCAAACTGCCGTCGGGGCGACGCAGCACACCATTGGGGAAGCTGGGGACGTGATCGTATATGTCCTGGTAGTTGTCATGCAGACAATAGGGGATTGTCGGATCAGAAGCCATGAGTTGGGCTAATTCTCGGTAATCCCCCAGCTCGGGATCTGGCGGCCAGATGTCTGGGTGAGAATAATCGTACCCGCCATTGATCCAGCCTCGAATATTGACCAGCCCTTTGGCGAACCCGATCTTTTTCGCATAGTCGATGGATTGTTTCAATTGCGCATGGGTAAAGCGAACTTCCTTTTTAGGCCGATGGTTCTGTATTTGTTCTGGCGTGAACAGGTAATCCTCAGCCGCTCGCAAGTTGAGCGCAGGAATTGCCTGCATGTAGCTCAAAATCCGTCCCCCGATCATTTGTTTCAAAAGCGGATTCTGCTCCGCCTTTTGGGCCAGTGTCACAAATTGACCTCGCTCCTGAAGATATGAACGGTAAGCTTTGGCAATTTCGTTGTATCCTCCTTTAAAAAATTTGAAGCGGAAGCGATAATCGCCCTGCCAGCGTCCCAGGGACTTCAGCCAGACGGGACTTAAAAATCCGTTGTACAAAAATGCGCCTGCATCGGCTGATCTGTCGCCAAAGATTCCAATCCAGGCCATACCCTCTTTGATCCCCCCGAACATGCGCATATTCAGATGGGTGTAAAATGGCAGGAATTCACGGTTCCAGATGTCTGAGCTACCCCGTTTCACCAGCCTGCCAGCCCCCTGCGGAATGACCGAGGCATCGCAAACGATGGGGGTAGGGAAGATCAAGCTGGGGATGCTTTCATCGATGGAAAGCAAACGGTAAGTTAGCCATTCACCTTCCAGCGCAATCTGGCACAGGAAACGTCCGACCACTCGGTTCTGCCTGCCATACAGCGTAAAGCGGTAATGATTGCCCGCTTTGTTCACCAGAAAGCGGCCAGGGTATTGTTCCATGTATTTCCGCTCGCCTCGAAACCAGCAGTTATGGTCTTCGATTTCGGTGGAATCCTGGATCGCCACAGGCCCCTGCTGCCAGCGATACTGATTTCGTTTATCTGTAATAACCGTAGAACCATCATTGAAAAGATCGAATTTCAGATATTCATTTTCAAGGGAATCGACAAGTGCCTTGTCTGGCACATTGGTCAAAATTTTTACCTTTGCACCATTCGATTTTTGTTTTTTGAAGAATGGCAGGCCAGCGCCAGCCAGCGCCGATGTGCGGATAAAATCTCGTCGGTTCATGAACGTCCTCATCTGATGCTATTTAAAATGCTCTTATTATGATTTTTGATATGGAATAATTTTTTTCCCAACTGATAGAAACAACCCAACGGATAAGTTTTTTTAAGCCATCCGTTGGTTTCATCTATCCGTTGGGCATGTGAGCTGATTTTTTTTCAACGGATGGAAACAACTTAAGGGATGCGAAAACGGCTGCTCTCTATATGCCATGCCCCGTGCTCAGATATCATTCTAAAAGTAACATTATTCCTTATGAATGATAAAGCGACCGCTGAGGGGGCCTAATTATTTTCTAAGATTAGCCAACTGGCCGATTAATTTAGGCGTATCGATTATCCTGGAATTCTAATTTGAGATTCATGCCCTTGTCGGATTAGCGTATTTCGCCTAATTCGTGCAATTAGCGGTCACCCATTTTTCGGATTTATGAATTCGACCATAGAAATGGAACAACCATAGAAAAATATTTTGGACTCAGAAACGGAATATCGCTGAAAAATACAAAGCAGATTCTGAGACCTTTCAATTCTGAGACCAATTGCACTAATTTTTTGACCGCTAATTTCGCAAATTAAGCGAATTTCGCCAATGAAAAAATTAGCGCAATTCGTCTAATTCGTGCAATTAGCGGTCAAGCTTACTGATTCCATCGCTCAGAGCGATGGAATCAGTTGTTCAGTAGACAGCCCAAACTTCGAACTCTTCAAACAAACCATAATCCACCAGCGCATAATCATGTCCCGCAGGCTGCTGCTTGGGCGGAAATTTCCAGCTCCACGGGGTGACCAGCCCTTTCGTCTGCTGCTGGTGAAACGGCCCTAAAATATTTTTCAATGAGCCAATCACCCTGACCGAAATGGTATTTTTGCCCTGAACAATAAAATCGGTAATGGCCAACTGGTATGGCTGATTGTAAATCAGGCCTGCTTTTTTCCCATTAACCCGCACTTCAGCCACTGTCCCAGACCACTTGTTCAACTGAACGAAGCAGTCATTTGGTTTTTGGTCAATGTCATAAATTTTGGTGTATTCGACTGCATCGGCATAGGTGGGCAGACCCAGATTTTTCCATGAGCCAATGGCCAATGGCCCTGGATTCGAGATGATAAAGCCTTTATCCGAAGCCTTGACAGCAAAGTCGCCGAGGAGAAAAACGGGTTCGATTTCGGCGTAAATGGACATCGGTTTACAAACTAATTTAATCGAATTCTGATCCTGCTTAACCAATTCGCCGATGCCAAACACGCCGTTTTCTCGGGACAGCCACCATTCCCCTGGGATCTGTTTCACTTCTTTGCCATTGACCAATACCCGATAAAGATGGGGCCACTCCACGACCAATTTCATCCCCTTCAGCTTTTCGATTTCAAAATCCTTTTCGATGATAAAAGGATATTCCACTTCGAAGCCGCTCTCGGCGGCAAAGGTATCCGCCTCTACCAAAGTTGACTTGAACTGCACCGCCACGGTCCAGGGATTGCCCCGCTCGATCCCATGCTGGCGGAAGACCTCCATGGCGGCGTCATAATAATTGATCCCAGTAAAAGTCTTCTCTTTCACCGTCAGGTTGCAATAGTCGAGCATCAGGCTATTGGGCGATAGCCGCTGGATAGCCAAGTCTCCCTCGGCTCCAAGCCTTGCGGCTGTTTCGGGCAGTGGTTTGTATGGGTTGAAATTAAATTTTTTATCGGTGGCAAAAAACAGCTTCCCTTCGCCTGGTTGAACTTCAACTTCGAATTGCAGGTGGTGGCCAGCTTTTTGGGCGGGATAGGTAAATATTTCTCCCTTGATCAAATCAAGCAGCAGCAGATCCTCCCCGTCGATAATTACCGAAGCCCGTGACTTCTGATCCAGGCTGAAATTGGTGAAGAAAACCAATTGGCCATCATCAAAGATGCGTCGTTGGTGATACAATTCGCCGCCGCAGGATTGCGGATTCAAAACCCGAAATCCTTGCGGCGCCAACTCTTCATCCACCTCGGAGAGCGATGACGCCTGCCGCCACTGAAGTCGATACCGCTCCTGCAGTTTTTTTAGTTCGTCGGATGGCGCCCCATTCACAAACCCGATTTCCTTTTCGAATGAAATGACTTTGCCGCCCTGTTCCAGATACGCTTTCAACACCTGAACCGTTGGCTCGTCCAGGTTGTCCATTCTTGGCGGGAAAATCACCAGATCGTACTTTCGCTTGTTAATAACGAACCTTCCATCAGCGGCCTTGCCATGATCTTTGATGATATTCTCACAGCCAAGATCGTATTCAATATGCATCTTTTCCAGCTCATCAACAAAGCGCTCGAAGCCCCTGCCAATTCCGTTGAATCTTGGATTGGAGTCTGATCTCGAAAAATACATCCAAGCTGAGGTCGTCGGCTCGATAACCAGAATTCGATTGATCTGCTGTCCCGAAGAAAGCGCCAGCGACAGCCTGCCGAAATAATCGTTTTGCTCTCGATATTGCTCCCAATAAGGCGCATGGTAGGAAAAGGTCTGGGGAAAGTCGTACTTTCTCGTTCCCTGAATGGAGTAATAGGAAAGATGCTGGGTCATGAAATTAACGCCCAGCGCATACTCCCAGTTGCCGTTGCGCATCATATCTTCGAACGTCAACTCGTAGCCCGAAGCGCCGTAGGTCTCGGACAGGGTTCTGGCCCAGCCCATTTGATTGGCGACGCTGATCAGTTCCTTGACCGCCCGATTGTTGCCAAATTGATCGGGCCGCTCGGCTCGGGTATTGAACAGCATGTCGATGCCAGGCATCTGATGCCAGGCGTACATGGCCATGTTATCGCCACAAAAAATCGGATTGGGCCATTCATGCTCCCAATAATGTCCCGTCCATTGCAGGTTTTTCGCCTTAAAAAACTCATAATTCGGCCTGGTCCATTGCTCGATGAAAAGCTGCAATAGCGTGTGATAATAATTGTGCCGCACCCGCTGCCAGTCGCCGATTTCCTCCACCAGGCTCGGCAGGCATTCTATCAAATTATAACCCCAGTCTCGCTCGAACGCTTCAAAAAGTTTTGGCGTCCAGCGGATCGCCTCTCGAGGAAGGCCGTGTTCGAGGTTGGGCTCATCGGTGAAAATGCCAGGAACCAGCTTGCCGAACTCTTTCCCCAGATATTTTTCATAGCCAGGCATGGTGGCTTTCAAAAACGCATCGGTCACGCCGTCCACCAGCAGGTCGACATAAGGGAAGCCCGCCGTAAACGGGGAGGAGGCTCCATGCACCAATTCGAAGAGAATGTAGTTACCCTGCTCCCGCATGGTTTGGGCGATGGCGGTGACATCCCTGAATTTGCCGTTTTCCTCCCGCAAAATGACTTTGTACCTGGCCAAAGAATCGGGCAACACAGCCGCTTTGTGCATCCTCAAACCGATGCCCTGATTGTAGGATTCGGGCATGCGATCCTGCACATGACCGCCAGCAAAGCCGCTGGGGAATGAATTTTCATCGTACAGCCAGGTCTCCATGCCCAACTCCTGACCTTTTTCCATGACATGCTGGCATAGCTTGAACCATTCCTCAGAGAGATATTCGGTGATCAAGCCAGGACGGGGATGCAAGAATGCGCCGCCAAAACCTTTGGCTTTGAACTCCTGCAACTGAAAGTCCAGCTCGGTCACGTCCAGTTTGCCATTCAATGACCAGAAGGCCATGGGGCGATAGCGGGCAGGAGGATCCTGGAAATGATCGACCAATTGCTGAAAGGAATTGAATTCGGCGGGTGAATGCATCAGCGCAACCTCCTGTTGGTTCTGGCAGAAGAGAAATGTCAATAAGAACGAGATAAAAACCAGAGCAAACTTTTTCTTCATAGGATGCCTTCTAAAGTTATGTTCAAAGCGAAATGATTTTCAAATATTGACCTTGCAAAGTGTTGTACAAGTCCAGTTTCAAAGATTTAATCTGTATGACCTTATTAACCTTAGTAACCTATGAGATGCTCTCCCAGGATTTAACCTTATTAGCTTATTTTTCGGCTGAACGAAATTGCTGATAAGCTAATAAGGTTCATGCTGTCGAGCGGCTGCTTTGTTACTAAGGTGAATAAGGTTTTTATCAGCCAATATTTCATATCAAATCCAGGCGACCTTATTGACCTTAGTAGCCCATGATGCCTCCCCAGCATTTAACCTTATTAGCTTATTTTTTGGCTGATCGAAATTCCTAATAAGCTAATAAGGTTCATGCTGTCGAGCGGCTGCTTTGTTACTAAGGTGAATAAGGTTGTATCTTATCCATTTGAAGGTTCGAAGCCTTCGCATGGGTCATTGCTTTTTTCAATAGCAAAATAAAATAATTCTGCTATCAATCATTCTGCTACTATGAAGAGCGACTGGTTTAAGGATATTATTTTATCGCCTTGAAAACCTGAACCAATCAATCGAAAACAGCTCGCCTTCTTCCCCATAAAATCTCAACCACAGCGCATGCACGCCGCTGATCCGTTTTATCGCTACGGTGAAATTTAGCCAGGTCCCATTTTCTTTCCCTGGAATTTCAACGCTGCCAACCGCTGGGCGCCAGGGCCTATCCAGCGCCAGCTCGATTTTTCCCGTTCGCTTGCCAGGTTTTGCTCGAAACGTTACACTGTCCACGCCCTCGCCAAAGTTGATATATTTGAATGCCGCCCGATCCTCATGCCGAATTCCACCCAGCTCCTCATTATCGGCAGCGAAAGCCTGGATTCTCACATTGCCGAATAGTAGACATGCCCGTTCCGCATCTATCTGGGACAGAGCATCCAGCGGCGGAGCAGCGCCCTGAGAGGTCATTTCGACTTCATCTATGCTGCCATCCTCATTAAAGAAAATCGGCTCGACGCACGCTTTGCGCATCATTTTTGAATTGTGAGTCGAGCGATGATAGAAGACGTACCACTGACCGTTGAACTCCACAATCGAGCCGTGATTGTTCCAGACCCCAGGATCGCAATGGTCATTATCGATGATGACGCCGCCGTATTGGTATGGCCCCATGGGCGAGCGGCTGGTCGCATAGCCAATGCAGGTGGGCATGTCCGCTCGACCCAGATGGGCATAGAGCAAATAGTAAATCCCGTTCCGCTTCACCAAATGGCTGCCCTCGTGAAAAAAATGCTCTCGTTCGGTCAGCACACTATCCCGAATGGTGGCCGCATCGATCTCGATCATGTTGGGCTTGAGCTTCGCCATCTTGGTCGTGAACTGTCCCCAGACATAATACGCCTGCCCATCATCATCGATGAAAACGCAAGGATCGATTTGATTGTAGCCGTAGAGCTTGATATTTCTGCCATTGGTGAACGGCCCTGTCGGGCTTGGAGAGATCGCCACGCCTTCGGTAAATTCACGATCGGGCAGGCAGTAATAAAGATAGTAACTGCCAGCTTTGAATTGGCAATCGGGCGCAAATAGCAGATGATCGCTTTCGGGCACCTGATCGTATGGCCCTTTCGACGCAAACCGATCTTCAAAGAGCTCCCATTTCCTCAAATCAGCAGTGGACAAAACATGATAGCGCCACGAACAATAATAGTTGGGGCTTTCATCCACCGAGCCATAGACATACAATTTGCCATCGTTCCAGACGTGCGCCGCAGGATCGGCAAAATAGACCCCTGGCGGGACGATGGGATTTTGAGCAAAGCCATTCACGAAGAATAAAGAGAAAAGTACAATGACCAGTCGTTTTTGCATAAGCTTTCCTGTTTCAAATTGTCCGTGTTTTTGGATGGTTATTCCGCCTTGATTTCAGCAAACAATCGCAAATCATTCGATGCTGGGCCTGCGGCAATTCGGATCCTGCCAGGTTCCAGGATGAACCGCTGCTGTTCGACATCCCAGTAGCGCAAATCGTCTGCCGCCAGCGGAATGGCCACCGTTTTGGTCGTGCCTCTTGGCACATGAATCCGCCGAAACCCCTTCAGCGCCTTCTGCGGCCGCTCCACCTTTGAATCGGGAAAGCTGGCGTACAATTGGATCACTTCATCGCTGTCAAAATTGCCCGTATTGGCTATGGTAACGCTGACATCGATGACCTCGCCCGCCCGAATGGATGGTTTCGAGACCGATATTTTCTGATAGGCAAAAGTGGTGTAGGTTAATCCAAACCCAAAAGCGAATAGCGGCTCATGCCGATCATAGAGATAGGGGCGACCTTTGCGGATGTCGTATTCCAGAATCGGCAGCAGCTCATCGATGGATTTCGACCAGGTCTGCACCAACCGTCCTGCTGGGCTTTCTTTGCCAAAGAGCACATCGGCCAGCCCATTGCCCAACTCCTGGCTGGATTGGGTAATGTGCAGAATAGCAGGCACGTTCGCCTTCGACCAATTGATCGCATACGGGAAGCTCGAGACTACCACCAGTACGGTTCTGGGATTCGCCGCTTTGACCAGCTTCACCAGATCCTCCTGCTCCAGCGAAATCGCCTGCCGATCGATCGCCTCCCGACCATCGCTGAAGACGTGATTTTGGCC